>OLPT01000807.1_pt1 | contig 21245 bp, 14 predicted proteins | sample 1673051 | NCBI WGS metagenome assembly OLPT01 (sample SAMEA3136750, study PRJEB25190) | human gut metagenome | biome: human gut; feature: human-associated habitat; material: faeces | place: Austria | collected 2013
AAGCTCGTCCATATTCATACCGTCAGCCTCAACAGTAACGCCGACAAGTTCAGCCTCATATGTTCTGAACGCATTAAGACTTCCTATAAAGCTTGGACTTTCAACGATAACCTTGTCACCCTTATTTAAAACAGCCTTTGCAGTAAGGTCGATACCTTGATTTGCACCTGTCATAATAAGAATTTCATCATTTTCACCGACTGAATTAACTTTTTCCGCACGCTTTCTTGCACAGTCTTTCATTTTCGGATAGCCGTCTGTTGTACCGTACTGCAAAGCAAGAGTAGGGTTTGTCATAAGAATTTTACCCGCAATTTTTGAAAGTTCGTCACCCGGGAACAATTCAGACGCAGGGTTTCCTCCTGCAAGTGAGATAATCTCAGGATCAGCCATACGCTTGAACATTTCACGAATGGCACTGCCTTTCATCGTCTTAACTCTGTCAGCCATAAATTTTGTATATTCCATTTTTCAAAACTTCTTTCTATTTATTAATTTTCTTCCATGAATCTTTTAATGCAACAGTTCTGTTGAAAACAGGCTTTTCAAGTGTTGAATCTTTATCAACGCAGAAATATCCCAATCTAAGGAATTGGAACTTATCTCCTACACTTAGATTTGTCAAATTGCTTTCAAGTTTTGCATTTTTAAGAACTATCATAGAATCTTTGTTAAGATTGTCTGTAAAGTCATTTACGCCTGTTTCGTCAGACGGATTTTCAACCGTAAACAATCTGTCGTAAAGACGAACTTCCGCGTCTATTGCGTGTGCGGCACTTACAAAGTGAATTGTACCCTTTACCTTACGTCCGTCAGGTGAGTCACCGCCGCGGGTTTCGGGATCGTATGTGCAGTGTACAGCAATAATATTGCCGTCCTCGTCCTTTTCACAGCTTGTGCAAGTAACGTAATACGCACTCTTTAGTCTTACTTCTCTGCCGGGTGAAAGTCTGAAATACTTCTTCGGAGCGTCCTCCATAAAGTCGTCTTCTTCTATATAAAGTTCACGCGAAAATTCTACTGTTCTCTTACCCATTTCAGGATTTTCAGGATTAACTTCAACTTCAATCTGTTCAACCTTATCTTCAGGATAATTGTCGATTATAAGTTTAATCGGTCTTAAAACCGCCATTGCTCTCGGTGCTTTCTTATTCAAATCTTCTCTTATACAAGCCTCAAGCAAAGCAAAGTCAACAATGCTGTTTGCTTTTGAAACACCGATTCTTTCGCAGAAATCACGAATAGCCTCAGGTGTGTAACCGCGTCTGCGCATACCGCAAAGTGTTGACATTCTCGGATCGTCCCAACCCGACACAATATTTTCACGAACAAGTTTCAGACAACGTCTTTTACTTGTAAGCGTATAGTTAAGATTCATTCTTGCGAACTCAATCTGTCTTGAAGGGCTTTCATAGCCGACTTCTTTTAATACCCAATCATAAAGCGGTCTGTGATCCTCAAATTCAAGTGAGCAAAGCGAATGAGTAACACCCTCAACAGTATCTGAAATAGGATGTGCAAAGTCATACATAGGATAAACTACCCACTTATCACCTGTTCTGTGATGATGTGCACGAAGTATTCTGTAAATAATCGGGTCACGCATATTTAGGTTAGGTGACGCCATATCGATTTTTGCTCTTAGTACCTTTGCACCGTCCGCAAATTCACCATTTGTCATTCTCTCGAACAAATCAAGGTTTTCTTCAATCGTTCTTTCTCTGTACGGACTGTTCTTACCGGGAGTTTTAAGAGTACCTCTGTACTCTCTTATTTCTTCCGGTGACAAATCGTCAACATATGCCTTACCCTTTTTGATAAGTTTTACAGCCGCCGCATAAATATCGTCAAAATAATCAGACGCATAAAGCACCTTGTCCCACTTAAAGCCAAGCCACTTTATATCCTCCATTATTGCGTCAACGTATTCTGTATCTTCCTTTGTAGGGTTAGTATCGTCAAGACGCAAATTACATTTTCCGTTATACTTTTCAGCCATACCGAAATCTATGCTTATAGCCTTTGCGTGTCCGATATGAAGATAACCGTTAGGTTCGGGAGGAAAACGTGTTTGTACATGGTCGTACACTTTTTCCTCAAGGTCTTTGTCTATTGCTTCTTCAATAAAATTTCTGCTGAATATTTCTTCCATATATCTTTATCCCCTTAAACTTTCTATCGCTTCGTCAAATCTCTTCATCACTTCGTCCTTACCAAGCACTTGAAGTATTTCGTAAAGGTCCGGAGTATTTCTTCTGCCTGTTGCCGCAACACGAATAACGCCTGCAACATCACCGACATGGCCCTTATATGAATCAGGGTCTTTTTTATAAACCTTAGGTGCTTTAGCATAACCTATTGTTTCCGCCATATCTCTTACCTGTGGGAACCAATCGTCGCTGCTGACGTTTTCGTCGTAAATCTGCTTGTAAAGTTCAAGTATTTCTATCATATCATCATTTGAAAGATTATCCGGAAAATCAAATTTTCTGTCCCAAAGCTCCGAATAGAAATACGAAACGTAATTTTCAACGTCTGTCCAAGCCGAAATATCTTTACGAGGTTTTGCGTTTCCACGCTCTATCGCAAATATTGCCTTTGCATATTCTTCGTCATCAACAAGAAGTTTGTATAGTTTCTTATTGTTTTCCTTTGCCCAATCAGTAACCATTTCATAAACTTCTTCCGCACTCAAACGGCAAATATAGTTTTTGCTTACGTCCGCAAGCTTAACCATATCGAAAAGTGCGCCTGCTTTACTCATTTTCGAGAACGAAAACTTAAAGTTGTCTATATCCTCATTAGGATTTGCAAGACGCCAGTCTTCATAATTTGAATTGGCAAGCGTCATTAAGTATTCCCAAATTGCACCTTTCGGATAACCGACCTCACTGTAATAGCTTACTGCTGCCTCAGGGTCTTTTCTCTTTGAAAGTTTACGCTTACCGCCGTTTTCCTCTTTCATAATAGGCGAAATGTGCGCATACTTAGGCGGTTTTAAACCGCATAGCCAGAACAACTGCAAATGTATCGGCACTGATGAAATCCATTCGTCACCACGAATAACGTGAGTTGTACGCATTAAATGGTCGTCAACAACGTGAGCAAAGTGGTATGTAGGAGTTCCGTCCTTTTTCAAAAGTACAACGTCAAGAATATTTTCAGGCATTTCAATTTCGCCCTTGATAACATCCTTAAACTTAATTCTCTTGTCTTCCTTACCCGGTGACTTCAATCTTACAACGTATTCATCGCCGTTTTCAATTCTCTTTTGTGCCTCTTCAACAGTGATGTCGCGATACTTTGCAAATTCACCGTACACACCCGGAAGTAATTTTTCACTTTCCTGCTTTTCTCTGATTGTTGCAAGTTCTTCTTCCGTCATAAAGCACGGATATGCAAGTCCCTGCTCAACAAGTGACTTAACATATGCCTGATATATATCTTTTCTCTTACTTTGAGTATATGGACCGTATGCACCCTTTTCGTCAGTTTCTGACAGCATACCCTCATCGATTTCTATACCGAAATCGTTAAGTCCCTTTACTATAAGGCTTACACCGTTTTCAACCTCACGTTTTTTATCGGTATCTTCGATTCTCAGATAGAATACACCGTTTGTTGACTTTGTCGCCGTCTTTCCGATAAATGCGGCAAACAATCCGCCGAAATGCAAAAATCCTGTCGGACTTGGTGCAAAACGAGTTACAACCGCACCCTCTTCAAGATTTCTTTTGGGATACATTTGTTCGTAATCGTCGGGAGTTTTTGTTATATTCTTGAACAAAAGATCTGCCATTTGTTTATTACTGTCCATTTTTTTATTAATTCCTTTCATTATAGCTAATATACCTATTCTATATTATTATACCTAAAATGAACTCTAATATCAATGGTTTTTGGGAATTTTTTTCGCATAAAGCAAAAAAATCAGAGTATAACAGAATGTTATACTCCGATTTAATAATTTCATTAATTTATTTTGTCTAAAACTTCGTCATTTACGGTAACTTTTATACCGTATTCGTCAGCCCATTTTTGAACTTGTTCGTAAAATGCGTTGTTCTGCATTGTAGTATTGATAGTTTCCGCCTCATTTTCATATTCTTCTTCAAAACATTCCTGTGATTCGTCAAGCGGCAATCGTTTTATTACATAATATCCCGACTCTGACTGAACAAGTGTAAATTCGTCAGCTTTTATCGAATCAACGCCTTCTTCAAATTCTATGCCTGTTTCGTTATCGGTGAAAATATATCCGTTTTCATCGGAATCATTTGCGGTATTCGGTGAATAATCGCTTATAAGCGTGTCAAAATCTTCACCGTTTTGTGCTTTTTCCAAAACTTCTTCCGCTGTTTTCTTTGCCTCTTCCTTTTTGTCGTCCGATACTTCGTCACCGGTTTGTGAGTCGATAGTCGAAATCAACACATACTTGACACGTCTGTAATGTTCTTTAAAATATTCACGCAATTCATCTTCCGTAAATGTAGGTATTTCCGTTTGTTTCTTCAACGCGTCCGTATAATAGCTTACCGACGCAAGCGTATCAATATAATCATCAGTCAGGTTATTGTCCTTTAAAAACTTCTTATATCCGCCCTCACGGTCATAAGAATCTTTTATCGACTTTTGATAATCCTTTAATTTAGACTGTGTGTCACTGTCAAGCTTTATATCCATCGCCTTTGCCACTTCAACGATAAGCTGATTTCTTTGGCAGTATTCAAGCGATGATTTTTTCGCCTGACCCATATTGTAATTTTCCTTATATGTGTTCATATAATAGTTAAATTCACTCTCGGTAATCTGTGTATCGCCGACAGTCATAACAATCTGATTGTCACTATTTGCACTTTGACCGCAGGCACTCAACATCATCACGCTTGCCAATGCCACTGCCGCAAGTTTTGTATATTTCATATGTCTTTCTCCTTAAAATCTTATGATTTTATTATACTATCTTTTTCGGCACTTTGCAATTCCTTTATTGTACTTAACAAATTATTTACAATATTCAAGATTTTCTTATATTCACCCTTAATCGCATAGCTTATGACAGGTTTGTCGCCCGACAACAGCTTTATGCGTTTAGGGAACATTTTATCAAGTCCCATAATAAGATTTACGTCAACGTAATTCTCGCCGAATTTCATCAAAAGATTGTCACCGTTCTGTGCTATTTCATATATACCACATTCTTTGGCATACGTTTTAAGTGACGCAACTTCGATAATATTTTGTACGGCTCTCGGTATATCACCAAATCTGTCGATAAGTTCGTCCTCGATTTCAAACTTATCGTCCTCCGTTTCGATTGCCGCGATTTTCTTGTATATATCAATACGTTGATTGTGGTTTCTGATATAGCTTTCAGGCAAATATGCGTCAATATTTATATCAATCGCAGCGTCCTGCACATCGTCAATCTTAATACCCTGTGCCTCATCAACGCTTTCTTTCAGCAATTTACAGTACATATCGTAGCCGACCGCGTCCATATGTCCGTGCTGTTCAGGTCCTAAAATATTACCTGCACCTCTGATTTCAAGGTCACGCATTGCGATTTTAAATCCCGAACCGAACTCGGTAAATTCCTTTACCGCACGAAGTCTTTTTGACGCAATATCCGATAATATCTTATCTCTGTGATACGTCAAATACGCATATGCCGCACGATTTGAACGTCCGACACGTCCTCTTAACTGATAAAGCTGTGAAAGTCCCATTTTATCGGCATTTTCAATTATAATCGTATTCGCATTCGGAATGTCAAGACCTGTTTCGATAATAGTCGTACAGACAAGTACGTCGGTTTTGCCGTTTACCATATCGTACATAATATCTTCAAGTTCGTCCTCTTTCATCTTACCGTGACCGACTGCAACGGTTATATCGGGGAACATTGAACGTATCCATTCCGCTTTTCTGTATATTCCCTGTACACGGTTATACAGATAAAACACCTGTCCTCCGCGTGACAGTTCATTTCTGACAGCGTCCGCTATAACTGCGGGATTGTCCTCCAAAACATACGTCTGTACAGGGTATCTGTTTTCGGGCGGTTCCGAAAGCACACTCATATCTCTTACACCCGTCATTGCCATATGCAAGGTACGCGGTATAGGCGTTGCAGTCATTGTCAGAACGTCTATATTTTGCTTTAATTCCTTTAACCGTTCCTTGTGTGCAACACCAAATCTCTGTTCCTCGTCTATTATAAGCAAGCCCAAATCTTTAAATTCCAAGTCCTTTGAAAGTATTCTGTGCGTTCCGATAATTATATCAATTTCGCCCGTTTTAAGTTTTTTCAAAATACGTTTTTGCTCGGAAGCTGTACGGAAACGCGACAGCATTTCAACCTTTATCGGAAAACTTTCCATACGTTTTAAAAACGTTTCGTAATGCTGCATTGCAAGAATTGTCGTAGGGCAAAGATATGCGACTTGTTTTGAGTCGCCGACTGCCTTAAATGCCGCACGAAGTGCAATTTCCGTTTTACCGAAACCAACGTCGCCGCAAAGAAGTCTGTCCATCGGCTTTTGGCTTTCCATATCGCCTTTAACTTCTTCAATCGACCTTAACTGGTCGTCCGTTTCCTGATACGGGAACGTATCTTCAAAATCACGCTGCCAAGGTGTGTCTTCACTGTACGCAAAACCTTTTGCTCTCTCACGTTCCGCATAAAGTGCAACAAGTTTTTTCGCCAATTCTTCCGTTGACTGTTTTACTCTCTGCTTTGTCTTGTTCCATTCGTTACTGCCGAGCTTATTAAGTTTCAGCTTTTTATCGGTATTGCCGACATATTTATAAAGTAGATTAAGCTGGTCAATCGGAATATACAAAGAATCTGTGCCTTGATACTGAATTTTAAGGTAATCCTTTGTTATACCGCCGACAACCATTTTCTTTGTACCCATATATTGACCGATACCGTGCGTTTGATGTACAACGTAGTCGCCTACGCTTATATCTGTGTAATTCTTAATTCTGTTTGCATTTTCAACTTTACGTCTTGAACGGCTTTTCTTTGTTTCAAAAATTTCTCTGTCGGAAACAAGCACAAAATTAATTTCGGGATACTCAAACCCTTTATTAAGTTCACCCTTTATTATAACGGTTTCGCCTTTATTGAAATTTGCTTTATTTGCGTCATCACCGATAAATCTCGCTCTTATTCCCTTGTCAACAAGCACACCCGCAAGGTTTTCGCCGCGGCCTCTTGACGTACAAAGAATTGCGACAGTATAATTTTTACTTTGCCAATTCCTTAAATCTTCATACAAATACTCGATTTTACCGTGGAACGAAACAGTTGTTTTAGTTGTGAATGTTTCAAGGTGCTTGTACTTAAAGTCGGTTGACGAATGAGAAAGAACGTCAAGCGAAATAAGTTTTTTCGCCGACATTTCATGCACTTTATCGTGATATGAGCAATAAAAACTGTCCTTTGCCGCACCGATTATTCCCTTTTCTTTAAGTTCGGCTACTACTTCGTTTTTCTCCCATTCAAACGTCTTGCCGCGCTCGCTTATACGTTTCGGGTCAATTATAAACACAAGGTCATTATCCGAAAAATAATCGGTAATTGACGGTATTTTGTCATATACAAGCGATACATATTTGTCTATTGACGGGAAATATCTTACTTCCTTAAAGCTTTCTATATCCGATTCGGTTGTTTCGATAAAATAGCTTTCGTCACTCTTTTTACGTTTCGCACTTCTTATACGTTTTTCAAGCTCTGCTATAATTCTGTCACGTTTTTCGTCAGTGATAACCGCCTCATTCGCCGGTGTCACACGTGCGAAGTCAATCTTATCAAGCGAACGCTGGGTATATGTGTCAAACTCTCTTATAGAGTCGGTTTCATCATCAAAAAATTCAATTCTGTACGGATTTTCGTTGCCGACAGGAAATATATCAAGTATTCCGCCGCGGATTGCGAACTGTCCCGCACCCTCAACGCTGTCCTCTCTTGAGTAACCCATTACAACAAGGTCCTCCGTCAGCTTTTCAAGATTAAACGTTTTTCCAAGCTCAAAATCTATACAAAGGCTCTTAAATTCTTCTTTATCGCAAGTATACTGCAGAATTGCGTCAAGGCTTGTCACAACTATATAATCGCCGCCGCTTACAAGTTTCTGTATAACGGAAATTCTTGCGTGCTCGTTCTGATGACCGGAGGTTTCGATATTATAGAAAATATATTCCTTTGTCGGAAAATACAAAACATTATCCGAATACAATTCCATATCCGAATAAAGTTTTCTCGCTTCCATATCACTGTAACACACAACAAGCGCAGATGATTTATTTTCATTTTTCAGCGAATAAATAAGCTGTCCCTGAGCCGATTCAACTATTCCCGCAACAGAAACAGGCGTATTATTAAGATTTTCGACTATGCCTTTATACGGTGCATAATCGTTTAAAATATCAGAAAAATTCATATTTACAGCCTTTCTGCCCACAACCGTTCTTTACACACCTTGTCGTGGACGGACAAAATGCACTTTTTTATTTGCCGTTATACTTATTCATCGCAGACTGTACACCGTTTTTAATAATCTCCGCAACAGCTTTTTCCGCTTTAACTATTGCGTCCTCCATTACAGGAATTTCTTCCTTTGTAAATCTGCCGAGTACAAAGTCTGCCAAATCATAATCTTCGTGTTTCGGTGCACCGACACCCATTTTTACTCTTGGGAATGTATCACTGTTTAGACGGTATATTATAGATTTAAGTCCGTTGTGACCACCGGCACTTCCTTTCGGTCTTACTCTTATTCTGCCTACATCAAGAGATATATCGTCATTGATTACAATAATATTTTCAGGCGGTATTTTATAAAACTGTGCCATTTCACCGACTGAATCACCGCTTAAATTCATATATGTCTGTGGTTTTACAAGGTACACCTTTTCACCGCTTATCGTTGCCTCACCGTACACTGCTTTAAACTTTAATTTGGTAAGTTTTACACCGTACTTATCCGCAATATAGTCTATTGTGTGAAATCCGATATTATGACGCGTCATATCGTACTGCTTACCCGGATTTCCAAGTCCCACTATTAAATACATTGGTATAATCTCCTCTTTACGTCCAAAAAGGGCAGATAATTTATCTGCCCAAATATCTTTAAAACTCATATTACTTACGTTTATCCTTCCAACCCTCTTTATTAACCTGTCTTGCACGCGCGATAGACAAGCTGTTTTCAGGAATATCTTCTGTTATTGTCGAGCCTGCGGCAATATAAACGCCGTCACCGACATTAATCGGCGAAACGAAGTTTGTGTTACAGCCGACAAAGCAATCGTCACCGATTGTTGTTCTGTACTTCTTCTTACCGTCATAGTTACACGTTACAGTACCACAGCCGAAGTTTACCCTCTTACCGACATCGCTGTCGCCGATGTATGTAAGGTGAGAAATCTTTGTACCGTCGTCGATATTTGAATTTTTAAGTTCAACAAAATCGCCGACTTTAACTTCTTTACCCACATGACAATTAGGTCTGATATATGCAAACGGTCCTACGTGTGTACCCTCGTCAACTTCCGATTCAAGTATAACTGAGCTTAACACGTCAACGCCGTCATGTATAACCGCTCTGTCAAGCATACTTCCCGAACCGATAACGCAGTCAGAGCCGATTTTTGTACCGCTCTTTATTGTGACGTTCTGACAAATTTCCGTATCATTGCCGATTTCAACGCCGTCTTCTATATAAACGCTTTCAGGATTACGCATTGTAACACCGTTTCTCATATGGTATTCATTAATACGCTTTTGCATAATCTTTTCAGCCTCATTAAGCTGTACTCTGTCGTTTATACCTCTGATTTCGTCATTGTCCGAAATTGCGTAACCGCCGATTTTCTTGCCGGCACTTAGAAGTATTTCAAGAGTATCTGTAAGATAATATTCGCCTTGTGCATTGTTCGGAGTAATCTTATCAAGTGCATATACAAGCGACTGTGCGTCAAAAACGTACATTCCGGAATTTACTTCGTTGATTTTCTTTTCTTCTTCACTTGCGTCCTTTTGCTCAACGATTTTCAAAACAGAACCGTCATTATCTCTTACAATTCTTCCGTAACCTGTCGCATCGTCAAGAATTGCGGTTATAACAGTTGCTTGATTGCCGTTATTTTTGTGATATTCGATAGCCTTGTTTATTGTTTCGGCAGTTATAAGAGGAGTGTCACCGTTTAGAATAACAACCTCGCCCTTTGAATTTTTTATAACATCGATAGCCTGCATAACCGCATGACCTGTACCCTTTTGTTCAGCCTGCAATGCAAATTCGCACACATCGCCGAGTACCTCTTTAACCGTTTCTGCCTTATGACCGACAACCGCGCAAACCTTGTCCGCACCTGCCGCCTTAGACGCGTCAATAACCCACTTTGAAAGTGGTTTACCGCATACTTTATGAAGTACCTTCGGCATTTTCGACTTCATTCTTGTTCCCATTCCTGCCGCTAAAATTACACTTGTAAACATAAATAACTCCTCTCAAAAACACTTATAAATCCATTTTTGATGTAACTTCCATATCGTGATGTATCTGTTCAATAAGTTTATCTACACCGTCAAATTTTATAACACCCCTAAGTTTTTTCGCAAAACTCACGCGTATATATTCTCCGTAAATATCCTCGTCAAAATCAAGGATATGACTTTCCACTGTCAAATTTCTTGCACCGAATGTCAGATTTTTTCCGACATTGACAACGCATTTCAAACGCTTTCCGTGCACATACGTTATACCTGCGTAAACACCCTCTTCGGGAAGTGCCATATTCACGTCATAATCAACATTCGCAGTCGGAATACCCATTTTTCTGCCGTTCTGCAAACCTTTCACAACATTGCCTTCAATGCAATAACGTCTGCCCAAAAAACGTTCCGCTTTTTCCATATCACCGGCTTTTATAATGCTCCTTATGTATGTACTCGAAACGATTTTTCCGTCAAGCTTTATAACGTCCGTAACAAACACTTTAAATCCGTATTTCTCGCCAAACCATTTTAAAAGTTTGACGTCACCTTGTGCTTTGTAGCCGAAACTGTAATCATATCCGACACAAACAGCCTTTATATGAAGATTTTCAACAAGATACTGTACAAATTCTTCTGGAGTTTTTTTCATAAACTCCTTATCAAATTTCTCCATATATACAAAATCGGGCTTTTCACGTTCCAAAAGCTCCAACTTTGCCTCATTCGGCGTTATAAGCTCAATCTTATGCCCCACAACGTCATTTGTGTTTTCTTCAAACAACAGCACACCGCTTTTTAAGCCGTTTTCTTTTGCATATTTAATACCGTTTCTGATAATCGTCATATGAGCGATATGAAGTCCGTCAAAATTTCCGAGTGCAACAACCGTACCATCGTAATCTGTTTTATCACGGAATATCTTCATTTATATCGCCCCCTTAATTCCAGAAAGATTTTTCAAGTTTTAATTTGCCGTCTGTAATCTTTGATATACACAAAAATTTATTTTTTTCGTCATACACGCGGTAAGATTGTCCCTCTTTACCGCTGTACGTCATCTGTACACCGTTCGTAACGCTTTTAACTTGCTTTGGGTTAAGTTTAATTTTAGGATATTCCTCAAACATTCTGTCAACGGGAATTATGATTTTTTCAAGCTCGCCGTTGTTTTTCAATGTTTCGATTTCCTTTAGAGTGTGGCTTTCTTCTATCGTAAACGGTCCTGTTTTTGTACGTCTTAATGTGTTCATATACGCACCGACGTGCAGTTTCATACCTATATCCTCGCAAAGTGTTCTGATATATGTACCTTTTGAACACGAAACGTCAATAGTCACACGTTCGCCGTTAATTTCAAGTATATCAATAGAATTTATCGTCACCTTACGGCTTTTTCTCTCAACTTCGATACCTTTTCTTGCAAGTTCGTAAAGTTTCTTGCCGTTTTGCTTTATCGCAGAATACATAGGCGGTATCTGTTCGATTTCACCGACAAAGCTCATTATAGCTTGTCTGATTTCATCTTCACTGCAAGTCACTTCACACTCCGTAAGCACTTCACCGTCAGCGTCCTGCGTATCGGTCGTCATACCAAGCACAAGCTCAGCTCTGTAACACTTGTCCGACAAAGTAAGCATATCCGCAACCTTTGTTGCAGAGCCGATACAAACAGGCAGTACGCCCGTTGCCTCAGGGTCAAGCGTTCCCGTATGTCCAACCTTTTTTATACCCGTCATCTTACGCATAACATAAACCATATCATGCGAAGTACGTCCCAAAGGCTTATCTATTATAATTATACCGTTCATTATAATCTCCGTTAAATTATTTTATCCAAAGCTCTTTTGCAAGCGTCGATAACAGCCCTTTCGGCTTTTTCGGTTGAATCGAAATCCAAAGTCGCACCTGCCGCTTTAATATGACCGCCGCCGCCGAACTTCATTGCAACTTCCGCAACGTCGGCTTTACCGTTTGAACGCAAATTAAGTCTGAAACCGTTGTTTGTACGTTTTATGCAAACCGCAATTTCAGTACCCTCAATTCTTCTCGGAATATCAACCAAATTCGGAATATCTTCCTTACCCATTCCGTACTTTGCACCGATTTTTTCATCGGTAATTACCGCTTTAATTTTTCCGTCTGCATATTCCTTGATATTTTCGGTAATTTCTGCTTTTAATTTCGCCGCCGCAAGCGACTCACTGTCAAAAAGCAGTCTTGCCACTTCCGCATGGTCAAAATCATATTCCAAAAGGTTTGCCGCCGTACGCATTGTTTTAGACGTAACGTTACTGTACTTAAAGCAACCCGTATCGGAGCATATCGCCGTATACAAATCCTTGGCAATATCATTATCCAATTCAATGCCCATTTTTTCAAATAAAGCATACAAAATTTCACCTGCCGCAGCCGCTTTACCGTCAACATAATTTGCATCGGCAAAATTAGTGTTTGTCAAGTGATGGTCAATATTTATTGAATTATTTATTTCTTCAAAGAGGGACTTTCTCTCTGCTATACGTCCCAAATCACCGCAGTCAATGCACGCGCAAAGGTCGTGATTATGTTTCATACCCTCTTGATACAAAACATAATCATCACCTATAAATGCCAATCTCGACTCAATTCTGCCGTTTACATATACGGTCGCCTCTTTACCCAACTTTCTCATAACCTTTGCAAATGCAAAGCATGAGCCGATTGTATCCGGATCCTCATTCAAATGAGTAAGCACTGCTACGGATTTTGCCTCCATTATCTTATCAATAACAGCCTGCATAACTAATCCCCTTTATTTCTTGTTTATATTATTAAGAAGTCTTTCGATATTTGCACCATGCTCGATTGAATCATCAAGTTCAAACACAAATTCCGGCGTATATCTTAAATCAATTCGTTTACCCAATTCACGTCTTATAAAGCCGGCGGCACTCTTTAAGCCCTGCATAGCTTTTTTCTTTGTTTCTTCATCGCCCATAACGGAAATATATGCCTTTGCATATCTCAAATCGTTTGTCACATTTACAGTAACAACGCTCGTCATAAGCGGAATACGCGTATCTTTTAATTCACGAATTATATTTGCAAGTTCACGCTTAACTTCTTCATTGATTTTATCAATTCTTGCCATATTTATTCCTCTCTGATGAATGGCTGAATTTCAGCCAATAACTATCTTTCTATTTCTTCCATAACAAAACATTCGATAGTATCGCCCTCTTTAATATCGTTGAAGTTTTCAACGCCGATACCACATTCAAAGTTTTCCGCAACCTCTTTTGCGTCATCTTTAAATCTCTTTAGAGAATTTATAGTACCCTCGTGAACTATGATACCGTTACGAACGATACGAATTTCAGCATTACGCTGAATTTTGCCTTGTGTTACATAACAACCTGCGATAGTACCCACGTTTGACACCTTGAATGTCTGACGTACTTCCGCATAACCGATAACGACTTCCTTAAATTCAGGGTCAAGCATACCCTTCATAGCAGCCTCAATTTCTTCGATTGCCTGATAAATAACTCTGTAAAGTCTTATATCAACTTCATTCTGTTCAGCCGACGCAAGCGCACCTGCGTCAGGTCTTACGTTAAAGCCGACAATGATAGCATTTGACGCATTTGCAAGCATTACGTCAGATTCGTTAATCGCACCTACACCGCCGTGAATTGCTCTTACTCTGACTTCATCGTTAGACAATTTTTCAAGTGACTGTTTAACAGCCTCAACGCTACCTTGTACGTCAGCCTTGATGATAACGTCAAGCTCTTTCATGTTACCCTCGTCAATCTGGCTGAACAAGTTATCAAGCGATACTTTAACAACTTGATTAAATTTATTTTCTTGAAGTTCCTGTTTTCTCTGTTCAGCAACGTCACGTGCAAGTTTTTCGTTTTCAACGACCATAAATGTGTCGCCGCCCGACGGTGCCTCCGACAAGCCAAGAATTTCAACCGGTGTTGACGGTGGTGCAGTCTTAACACGTCTGCCCTTATCGTTTACCATCGCACGAACTCTGCCGACAGCTGTTCCGGCAATTACAAAATCACCGACTTTAAGTGTACCGTTCTGTACAAGAACAGTCGCAACAGGACCTCTGCCCTTATCGATTTCAGCCTCGATTACAGTACCTTGCGCATCTCTGTTAGGGTTAGCCTTTAGCTCCTGCATATCTGCAACAAGAAGTACCATTTCCAAAAGTCCGTCAATGTTAATTCTCTTTTTAGCCGAAATTTCAACGCAGACAGTATCTCCGCCCCATTCTTCAGGTACAAGATCGTACTCGACAAGCATTTGCTTAACTCTTTCAGGGTTAGCACCGTCTTTATCAATCTTATTAATTGCAACAACGATTGTTACACCTGCCGCTTTTGCATGGTTAATAGCCTCGATTGTCTGTGGCATAATACCGTCATCAGCCGCAACAACAAGTATTGCAACGTCAGTTACCTGTGCACCTCTCGCACGCATTGTTGTAAATGCTTCGTGACCCGGTGTATCAAGGAATGTTATAAGTCTGTCGTTTAGTTTAACGCTGTAAGCACCGATATGCTGTGTAATACCGCCTGCCTCTGTATCTGTTACGCTTGTGTCACGGATTGCGTCAAGAAGTGATGTCTTACCGTGGTCAACGTGACCCATTACAACAACTACAGGAGGACGCGGAACAAGATCTTCCGGCTTATCTTCTTCCTCGGTTTCAATCATAAGCATATCTTCTTTTGTAAGAACAACTTCCTGTTTAACTTCAATACCGAAATCGTCACCGATAAGCTGTGCTGTTTCAAAGTCGATAGCTTGGTTTTGTGATGCCATAACTCCAAGCATCATAAGTTTTTTAACAACTTCTGCCGATGTCTTACCCATCTTAGACGCAAATTCACCAACCGTAATTGTTTCAGGGATTTCAACCTCTGTTATAACCTTAGCCTTTATTTCCTTTTTAGGCTGTTGGTTCTTTTCCTTTTCACGACGGTTTTTGCCGCCCTTTTTATTCTTAGCTTTACCGCCCTTTTTATCCATCTTGATATTATCAGGAACCATATCTTCAATACGTTCACGGGATTCTATTGTATCAAGTTCAACAGTTGATTGACGGGTATCAACATAACGTTTCTTTTCCTCTGTCTTTACAACATACTCTTCTTCCGTATTGGTATGGTCGATATTGCTCAAGTCAATTCTTTGACCCGACTGTTTCTTTGCAACTTTCTTATGCTTTTCTTGCTTTTGCTTTTCTTCTTTCTTTTCAGCCTTTGTTTCAGTCTTAACTTCGGCTTTTACCTCTGCTTTTTCTTCAGTCTTTTTAATTTCTTTAACAGATTTTTCTTCTGCTTTCTTTTCTTCTTTCTTAGCAGGTTTTTCAGCCTTTTCTTCTGTTTTCTTGGCAGGCTTTTTCGACGATTTTTCTTCATCATTGCCGTCTTCGCTTGCTTTCTTCAAAGCCGCCTCACGCATTTCGCGAATTTCTTCATCTGAAACTTGGTTCATCTCCGTATAAATATCGAAAATCAAACCGATAGTTTCTTCGTCAACCACGCTTGCCGAACTCTTTAGTTCTACTCCGAATTCCGCAAGTTTAGCTATTATATCCTTATTTGTAATCTTTAGATTTTTTGAAATCTCACCTAATTTTATCTTATCTGCCATATTTGCATCACCCTTTCTCCATGTCCCAGAGGGATTAGTCGTTTAATCTATCTAAAATTGCTTTCGCAAAATTGTCGTCATTCACGGAAACTACCGCACGGCTGTCTGCTCCTGTAAACTTGCCAAGCTCCGCCTTACTTCCCGCCTCAACAAATTTCGTTTTATAAAATTTGCATGAATCGGTTATTGATTTTTTTGTATTATCAGATGCGTCACACGCTACTATAATAAGCTTTGAAACACCGCTTTTAACGGCTTTTGAACATATATCTTCACCTGTCTGCACCTTACCGGCTCTTTTTGCCAAGCCGAGCATACCTAAAAATTTGTTGTTCAAATCAATTCCTCCGCCGCTTTATATAGTTCCTTTGGGACGGCACATTTAAAATGACGCTCAATCCCTCTTTTTTTCTCCGCATTTCGAATACAGTCTATATTCTTGCAAATATAAGCACCACGTCCGAACAATTTTTTATCACAGTCGAATTTAATCTCACCTGTTTTGTTGTCACGAACCAATCTTATAAGTTCATTTTGCGGATACATTTTTCTGCACGCAACGCACATCCTTTGTGGTATGTGCTTCATATATATTAGTCCTCCGCACTGATGTCTATTTTCCAGCCTGTAAGTCTTGCCGCAAGACGTACATTCTGACCTGCTCTGCCTATTGCAAGCGAAAGCTGATATTCAGGTACAACAACGTGTGCACTCTTTTCCTCTTCGTTGATTTCAGCTGAAATAACCTTGGCAGGGCTTAAACTTGCCGCAATAAATTCGGCAGGGTCTTCGCTCCACTTAACTATATCAATCTTTTCATTCTTCAATTCTTCGCCGATATTCTGAACTCTTATACCCTTCGGTCCGATACAAGCACCTTGTGCGTCAACGTTAGGATCGTTTGAATAAACGGCAATCTTTGTTCTTGAACCGCCCTCACGCGCAATGTTCTTTATCTCAACAATACCCTCGGCAATTTCAGGTACTTCTGCCTCAAACAACTTTTTTACAAGTCCCGGATGAGTTCTTGAAACTATAATCTGTGTACCCTTTGTTCCGCTTTTCACTTCGCTCACATAGCATTTAAGCACTTGACCTACTTCATATGTTTCGCCGATTGGCTGTTCTTTTTCAGGCAGCATTGCTTCGATTTTGCCGATGTCAATAAATACGTTTCCTTTTTCTATTCTCTCGATTGTTCCCGAAACTATGTCATTTGTCTTTTCGGTGTATTCACTGTAAATTATTCCTCTTTCAGCCTCTCTTATTCTCTGCGTAACAACTTGTTTTGCAGTCATTGCACTGATTCTGCCGAAATCTTTCGGTGTTACTTCTATATTTACCATATCACCGATTTGATAATTACCGTTGATTGCTCTTGCGTCCTCAAGTGAAATTTCTTCAAATTCGTCATATACAAGGTCAACAACTTCTTTCTTTGCAAATACCTTTACAGTTCCGCTTTCTCTGTCTATTGAAACCTCAACGTTTTGTGCTGAATAAAAGTTTTTCTTATATGCCGCAACAAGAGCCGCTTCAAGAGCGTCTATAATTACCTCTTGACTTATGCCCTTTTCGTTACAGATTTCCGTAAGAACCTCAAATAATCCCTTTTCCATTTTTATAAATCTTCCTCTCTAAAACTTAAATGATAATCTTATATAAACTGCTTGCTTAACAGGTATTTCTTTCACTTCCCCATCAAGTTCAACAAATGCTGTTTTATCCTTGTAATCCTTTAAAACACCTGTAAATTCCTTTACGCCGTTTTCTGCTTTGTAAAGCTTTACGTCAACCTCTCTGCCGATATAATAAAGAAATTCACGTTCCTTTGTAAGTTTTCTGTCTGCCCCCGGTGACGAAACTTCAAGCGTATAATTTTCTTCAATAAAATCTTCCGCGTCAAGAAGTTCTTCTACTGCCTTTGAAAACAATTCACATTCGTCTATACCAATTCCGCCCTCTTTGTCAATATAATAGCATAGCGAATAAGTGTCGTCGGCTTTTTTGTATGTCACATCAACAATATATACATTTTGTTTCTGTGCAATTTGTTCTCCGAGTTCAAGTGCTCGGATTTCTGTTCCGTTAGCCATTTGTACCTCCGTAACTTTTCAAAAAATCTTTTCATATAAATATGAAAGAGTGGGTAAACCCACTCTTTCTGAATATAGTATATTCCGCTTTAAAAGATATTATATCACATAAATCCAACAATTTCAAGACTTTTTTGTGATTTTATCTTTATTATTCATCGCTGCCGTCATTGCTTTCACTGCTACTGTATTCAGAACTCGAAGATTCACCGCTTGATTCTTCGCTTGATTCATATCTTTCACCTGTACTCTCGTGAGAAGAACTTGATGTTCCCGTACTTTCTTCGGTCGTTTCATAATTTGATGACGAACCGGATGATGAGTTTGATGAACCGGATGATGAGCTTGATGAACTGTTTGAGGTACCTGAGCTTGATGAACCCGAAGTTCCCGATGAACTGTATGATGAATTTGAACTTCTGCTTTTTGAGTTTGATGAATTTGATGAATTTGATGAATTTGATGAATTTGAAGTGTTTGACGAGCTTGAAGATATACCGCTTGATGAAGAACTACCGCTCTCTCTTGTAGCATTTTTAGGATTGTCCGTTGTGATATTATCTGCAGGATAACCGAACACATCTTGTACCATCGTTCTGATTTCGTCCATATTAGGTATCCAAACGTCGCCGTTCGCTGAATCTGAACTATATTCACCAGGCAATGAATACGAATGAATATTCACGCTTGAGAAATCAGCCAAATATTTTGAATACTTAATAACTTCACTTACTGTAAAGTTTGTCTTAATTTCAGAGCTTATATCCTTGAATATTGAAGGAATTTTCAAAATCAAAGATGCATTAACCTTTTGGTCTACAACAGCTTTCAGGAATTTCTGCTGCATTTCAACTCTGTCACTGTCACCGTTTACATAACCTTTAAATACACCGGTTGACGGATTGACATTACCGTGTCTGTAACGCATAAGCCATACAGCCTGCTGACCGTTCATCTGATAATCTCCCGGCGGAAGATTTATATGCAGACTCTGTACAGGGTCATCATATACCATACCTACACCGTCGCCGTAAAGGTCCGGAATTGTAAATTCAATAGGACCAAGTTCGTCTATAACGTGAGCAACAGCGTCAAAGCTGAAATCAACATAGTAATTTATCGGAATACCCGTTATTCTCGTTACCGCCTCACAAGTTGCTGTCGCACCGCCGATTTCTCCGCTTTCATCCACAAATGCGTGTGCGGCGTTAATTTTTTGATAACGGTTTCCTATATACATTTTTGTATCACGAGGAATTGAGAGCATATTCACCTCTTTTGTTTCGGTATCAAAACTTGCCAGCATTATTGCGTCTGTTCTCAAGCCGTCAACGTCAACACCCATAAGTAAAACGTTTATCTTTCCGTCTGCCGCCTCAACAGTCGAAGTGTTGTCCACTGCTTCCTCATTGTTTGAGCCCGAAAAGTCAATTCCCATACAGACAGCTGCCGCGGCAATAATCACTGCGAGTGATATTCCAAGCACTTGAAAATATCTTTTAACATTAAATTTAACTTTCACTCTTTAACCTCCAAAAATATTCATCTATGTTTCAAAAAAATACAATATATTTTAATTATACCATTCAAACTTACTCTCGTCAATAGAAAAAACACTTTATGTTTTTAAACTATTTGTAAACTTTACATACATATCCAAAAGTCAAATTGCATTTCTGATAATTCATCAGCACGCAAAAAGGGTGATATTTCCATACCACCCTTTAATTATTAACCCATATTAAATTTTTATACTAATGTGCAATATATGAAATTTTGTTAGCTTTCAGATATTCTTCGGCATATGTGCCTTTTACACATTTCACGTTGACTTTTTCACAGCCGTCAAACGCTCCGACAGCAATATATTCAACGCTCTTTGGCAAAACTACGGTTTTAAGATTTTTGCAATTTTCAAATGCTTTTATATCTATGGCTTTCGTGCCGTCAGGAATTACGATTTCCTTTAAATCTGTGTTTGAAAATGCTTTCACTCCGATTTCCTGTAATTTTTCGGGTAACTTGATGTTTTCAAGGCTTGTGCAGTCAGCAAATGTCATATCTTCAATCTTCATCACATTTTGAGGTATATTTATATCAGTAAGATTATCGCAACCTTCAAATGCTCCCCATTCGATATATGACACTGTTTCGGGAATTTCTATACCTTTCAACTCTTTGTTGTTTTTAAAGGCATCCGCTCCGATCCCCTCTACCGTCACGCCTTCAAGTTCCTTTGGTATTACCGCATATTCGCCGAGATTATCCGCAGCTTTCAGAACAGCTTTCTCATTATGAACGGCATATGTCGCATATGATGAAGCGAATGCACTGATTTGAGTCATCATAACTATAAGCATAAGCGCCGCAACTAACATTTTCTTCTTCATATTTGACACTCCCTTTCATTCATTTCCTGTTCTCTTTATAAGTCTATTATACGCCGTATGAATATTTATTACAACAACAACAGACTTACAAAATTGTTTAAATGATTTAAGAAGTTGTTACAAATTGTTACAAAAAATTTTGTTTTATTTTGCATTCAAAAACACACCAAATTTGCGAAACCAAATCAAAGAAAAATATCAAATATTCCGTTCAAAAACGTTCAAAACAATATTATACAAAAAATCAGAGCAAGCTGTATACAGCTTGCTCTGATGTGGTGGGAGAGGATGGATTCGAACCATCGAAGTCGAAGACAACAGATTTACAGTCTGCCCCCTTTGGCCGCTCGGGAACTCTCCCATGTGTTAGGGATAAACAAAAGTTTATCCCTGTTTGTGGAGCTGGTGATGGGACTCGAACCCGCGACCTGCTGATTACAAATCAGCTGCTCTACCAATTGAGCTACACCAGCATATTAAATTTTATCCCTACCCCTTAGGGGTAAAAAAACCACTTTATATGAAGTGGTTTTTGGTGGGAGAGGATGGATTCGAACCATCGAAGTCGAAGACAACAGATTTACAGTC
>OLPT01000815.1_pt1 | contig 21111 bp, 20 predicted proteins | sample 1673051 | NCBI WGS metagenome assembly OLPT01 (sample SAMEA3136750, study PRJEB25190) | human gut metagenome | biome: human gut; feature: human-associated habitat; material: faeces | place: Austria | collected 2013
TCGTGGAATACATCGGCCAGACCCGTGGCTGGTTCTACGTGCAGCACGTCATGGCGACCGCCCTGTTCGACAGGCCGGCGTTCAAGAACGTGATCTGCCACGGTATCGTGCTCGGCTCCGACGGACAGAAGATGTCGAAGCACCTGCGCAACTACCCGGACGTGAACGGCGTGTTCAACGACTTCGGCTCCGACGCCATGCGTTGGTTCCTCATGAGCTCGCCGATCCTGCGCGGCGGCAACCTGATCGTCACCGCTGATGGCATCCGCGACACCGTGCGCCAGGTCATGCTGCCGGTGTGGAGCTCCTACTACTTCTTCACGCTGTACGCCAACGCGGCCGGGTACGACGCGCGCAAGCTGCGTGCCGACGAAGTGGCGAAGCTGCCGGAGATGGACCGCTACCTGCTGGCCCGTCTGCGCCGCCTAGTGGAGAAGACCCAGCATGCGCTGGACAACTTCTACATTTCCGACGCGTGCGATGCGGCGAGCGACTTCATCGACGTGCTGACCAACTGGTACATCCGCAACAACCGCGAACGTTTCGGTGCCGGTGATGAGAACGCGTTCAACACGCTGTACACCGTGCTGGAAACCTTCATGCGCGTGCTGGCTCCGCTGGCTCCGATGGAGGCTGAAGCCGTGTGGCGCGGCCTGACTGGCGGCGAATCCGTGCATCTGGCCGACTGGCCGTTCCTTGCCGACGAGAAGACCGGCGAGACCACCGAGCTGGGTGCCGTGCTGCAGGACGATGCCAAGCTAGTGGACGCGATGGAGAAGGTGCGTGAGGTTGTTTCCGGCACGCTTTCCATGCGTAAGGCCAAGCAGATTCGCGTGCGCCAGCCGCTCGCCAAGCTGACCGTGGTGGTCGAGAACCCGGATGCGGTCGCCGCCTACAGCGACGTGTTGAAGGGCGAGCTCAACGTGAAGGATATCGAGTTCTGCACGCTGGAGGACGCCGGCTCCCAGGGTCTGAAGATCGTGAACGAGCTGCGCGTGAACGCGCGTGTGGCCGGCAAGCGCCTGCGTAAGGACGTGCAGTTCGCCATCAAGGCGTCCAAGAGCGGTGCCTGGCATGTGGACGCCGCCGGCGTGCCTGTGTGTGAGACTCCGAACGGCGAGATTGCGCTTGAGGAAGGCGAATACGAGCTGATCAACCGTGTGGAGGAGGAGAACGCGCAGGAGGCTGCGAACTCCGTGTCCGCCGCGCTGCCGACCGGTGGCTTCGTGATCCTCGACACCGAACTGAACGACGACCTGCTGGCCGAAGGCTACGCCCGCGACGTGATCCGCGCCGTGCAGGAGGCCCGTAAGGCCGCTGGCCTGGAAATTTCCGACCGCATCACGCTGAAGGTGACCGTGCCCGCGGACGATGTGGCCAAGGTCGAACAGTTCAAGGACCTCGTGGCGCATGACACCTCGTCCGACAGTGTAAGCGTCGAAGCCGGCGCCGAGCTGGGCGTGGAGGTTGCTAAGGCCTGAGGTGGTTGGCTGGGTGGCTGACTGACGATAGTATGTGGGGGTGTGTTTCTCCTGTCGAGTTTGGCAGGAGAAACACACCCCCTACTGCTATTTGTGTTGGGGCGTACTACGTATGCACAGGTATTTGGCGACGATAATCTTCGAATCAATCATACGGTAATCTTCGAATCAATCATTTCGTTTTTATCTTTTGCTGGAATGCGGTAGAGTAAAGACTATTCAGGGGGGTATCTGTAAAGGAGCAGGTTATGGTTCTATTAGCTCGTAAAGATGAGGAAGGCAATACTCAGACTTTGTATGACCATCTTCATGGTACAGGAAGATTGGCTAGTGGTTTCGAGGATGAATTCGCTGATATTTCACGTACGGCAGCCGTCTTGCATGATGTCGGGAAGGTTGCTCAGCAGTTCCAAACATATCTGTTATCGGATGATGGGCATAGGGGAGATGTGCAGCATGCCCGTCAAGGGGCGTTTGTCGTCAATGATTTTTTCGAGTCGAAAGGGGAAATTGAAGAGATAGCAAAGGAAATTCTTGAGCTTGCCATTTCTAAACATCACGGAGGTCTTCCTGATTGCATTGACGAGTCCGGGAATAGAGCTTTTCTTCTTGGGTTCACGGAGTCGGACAAAAGCAACGAGAAGTATGCGTATCAAGAAATCAAGCGGGGGCTTAACGGTTTGGCGCTCGATCTGCAATCGAATTTCCGAGGTTCAGCGGAAGATATCGCTTGTTTCCTGAAGAAAATTAAATCGCTGAGGCTGTCGAAAGATAGCATATACTTCTATCTAGGTTTGCTCGTTAAACTGATTTATTCGCGACTGGTGGATGCGGATAGGACGGATGCTGCTTGTTTTGAGACCCGAAAACAGTATCGGCCTAATGCGGTTGATTGGCAGAATCTGATTAGTCGACTCGATAAAAGCATGAGATCTTTTGATTCGAGTTCGGAAATAAACAGGATAAGACATCAGATTAATGAACAGTGTTGTTTGGCGGGGGCGCGGGAAACCGGGATTTATCGTTTGTCGATTCCGACTGGCGGCGGTAAAACGTTGGCGTCGCTAAATTTTGCGTTGCATCATGCGCTGAAGACAGGAAAGCACCGGATCATTTACGTGATTCCATATTTGTCTATCACAACTCAGACGGCAAAGACTTTCCGAGATGTACTTGGTCTGAGCGCCGATAGCGATGTTCTATTGGAGCATTACTCCACTGCAGGTATGCAACGTTCCGCTGATGTAGCGGATAATGCGTCGAGTGAGTTTGAGGATGCCGGGGAGCATCAGCGCAAGTTGGCGGCAGAGCGTTGGGACAATCCGATAATTGTTACCACTATGGTGGAATTCCTTGAGACTGTCATGTCTGCTCGCGGAACCAAACTCCGGAAATTCCATAATATGGCCGACAGTGTCATCATTTTTGATGAAATACAGTCGTTGCCGATGAACACAATCAATCTGTTCAATGAGATCGTCAGCTTCCTATCGAAGATTACCAATTCAACGATTCTTTTGTGCTCTGCGACGCAGCCGTTACTTGAAAAAACCAAACGAGAGAATCTGCTCCTTTCGGAAAAGCCTGATCTTATTGCTGAAACGGAAAGCTATGAAGACAAGCTTCGACGTACAAGAATCGTTGCTTCAACTGAAAATAAAAGCTGCGATGAACTAGGGCAGATTATTTATCAGCAGGCGCGGGAGAACGGCAATTGCTTGGCAATCGTCAACCTGAAAAAGGAAGCGCGTGAGATTTTCCAATGCTTGGAACGACTTGATGTGAATCATGAGTTTGAGCTGATTCATCTCAGTACTGCCATGTGTGGAAGGCATAGAACGGATTGTCTGAACAGAATCGGTGCGCTGCTTGATCCAGGCAATCCGAAACCTGTGATTTGTGTGAGCACACAGCTTATTGAGGCAGGTGTTGACATTTCGTTTGCTTGCGTGGTCAGGGCGATGGCTGGTCTGGACAGTATTATGCAGGCCGCTGGGCGCTGCAATAGGAATGGTGAATCGGTAGAACCAAAGAATGTGTATGTCTATCCATTGAAAGCTGAAGACAGCATGGAAAGGTATCTGCCGGATATCGCAATGGGTAAGCAGCTCACTTTACAGATTATGGAGAACTACCCAGGAAAGGATTTGCTGTCTTCGAATATTCTGGAACAGTACTATGACATGCTTCTCCGTAAGAAGGACGGTAATGGTAAAGGAGGCTATACGGATTGCCCAATTCGGGGAAGGGCGGAGGGAGCGACGACTGCTTATGATCTGTTGTCCTTCAACGAATGTGATCGATCTCAATTCACGAATACTACGGGAGGAAAGTACGGTTTGTGCTTTGCTCAGGCTTTTCAGACGGTTAGCGATAACTTCCATGTAATTCCGGATGTCACGCACAATGTTGTGGTCCCGTATGGTCAGGCGACTGAGTTACTTGATATGCTCCACAGGGGAGAATTACCCGAGAAAATCTCAGTGCTAAGGCGGTTGCAGGAATATACGGTTTCCCTGTTCGATGATGACTATCGTGGTTTGGCCAGGAAGTATGCAATCTCGTTAGCAAATGAGGATTTTGGAGTTTTCTTGCTGAATGAGGAATACTACAACGACAAGTACGGCGTAGTACGGGAGGCGGAGATGCCTCTCCTGCTGATGTAGGAAGGATGAGTGCTCTCTCGCAAGCTCCAAGGAGTATGCGAGAGAGCCGTAGTTTTTTTTTGGGGGGGGGGCAACACATATGCCAAATATATTTTCAATCCACATCGCTCTTGGCGCGATGACAGTGGGAATCCCACAGGCACAAGGATAGTCGATAAAGCGTATGCCGCGAAACGCCTATTAGATTCTATATATGGCATAAGAAATTTTTTGTGGTACGCTATTAACCAATAGCTTTGGAAGACCGTTTACAAAGGAGTTATATGGAACGGCATCGGAATTCAATCGAATATGAAGTTTGGGGTAGATACGCATTGTTCTCGGAAGTCGCCACGCGTGTTGGTGGAGAGAAGTACTCGTATCAGGTGCCAACGTATCAAGCATTGAAGGGGATTACGGAGAGCATCTATTGGAAGCCCACGTTTAAGTGGGTCATTGATGCTGTGCGAGTCATGAATAAGATTCAGACGGAGAGCAGAGGTGTTCGCACTATTGTGTACCAGCCCAAGAAAAAAAATGTTAAAAATGATCTTTCATACTACACATATTTAAAGGATGTGAGGTATCAAGTTCTTGCGCATTTTGAATGGAACGACCTGAGGGAGGAACTTGCTGATGATCGTGATGAAAACAAACATCACAACATTGCGATGAGGTCCGTGCGTCAAGGAGGCCGTCGCGATATTTTTCTGGGTGCTAGGGAATGCCAAGCTTATGTCGAACCGTGTGAATTCGGAGGGGGAGAAGGGTTCTACGACTCTTATGGAGAATGGAACATGGGATATATGTTTCATGGATTCTCGTATCCGGATGAGAATCCTGACCATAATCTGATTTCGCGCTTCTGGATGCCGATTATGAAGGATGGCGTTATCAGATTCGAATCACCGGATTCGCCGCTTCTCGATCGGCACATCGTTAGGCATGGTTTGAACGTTAAAGAATTCAACTTAGGCAAGAACGTTACATCAGTAGAGGAGGAGTGAACGATGAGTCTGTTTGGTAATTTGCTTACTACCTACGAAATGATACAGGGGGCGTCTGGTCAGACTCCTCATAGTGCAGAGAAAGATGGTGACGCTGACGCTGCGAAGAGGGCGCTGATTCCGTACGGGCATACGACTCTTCCGGTTTCGCTGACAGTGCTTGTGGACGCGAATGGTTGTATCAGAGGTGTTGCCAAGAGAAAGAGCACCATCATCATTCCTTGTACAGAGGAATCGATGGGAAGGACCATTAAGCCAGTACCGCATCCGCTGTTTGATCAGTTACAGTACGTCGATAGTGGGCGCAGTCCTGAGAAGACGAGCATGTACTTGCAGCAGCTTGCAAAATGGAAAGGTGATGACGCCAAGCTTGAAGCTGTTTTCAAGTGTGTGTCGGAGCATAGCATCAGCGAGGCTGCTGCGCATTATGGCGTGGAGCTAACGGATAAGGACGATAAAGCCGGTGTTTGTTTCGAGGTTCAAATCGGACTCGAAGATTCTGATTTATCGAATGACGTTGATATTCGGAATCGTTGGATTGCGTATCTGCAGCGTTCTCAACACAGGCTGGGGAAGGATGTTTTTGGCGAGGATCTTTATACGCCAACCACTAATTTCCCTAAAAAGGTAGTTAGCTCCGATGCCAATGCCAAGCTATTGTCTGCTAATGATTCTACGAATTTTACTTTTCGTGGACGTTTTTCCAGTAAGGAACAAGCTTTGCTGGTTGATAGTGCGTCCTCTCAGAAAATCAACTCCACTTTGCGGTGGTTGGTGAATAATCATGGAACGTTGACAGGCAATCAGGCTATCGTTGTCTGGGCAATAAAAAGACCTGAGGAAAAGCCCGTATTGAATCCGCAGTCAGGATCTTTTGATTTTGATGATTTCCTCTCGCCAATAGCTGACGAATCCAAAGCGCTTCATGACGACATCAGCGATGCGCTAAATGCGACAAATGTTCAGTATGCAAAAATTTTCTCAAGGGTTCTGAGAGGATATGAGGGTGCGGAGGATCTGAAGACGCACAATGATCCGATGGTTGTCGTCATCTTGGATGCTGCTACAACGGGGCGTTTAGGCGTAACGTTCTACTGCGAGCTTCAGAAGGACGAATACATTAAGCGCATACTGCAATGGCATGTCGATGCAGCTTGGCCTCTTACATTTTTCAAAAAAAGCATCGTGGAGGGAGCTGAGCGGGTTAATGTCGTTCAGTATGAAGGGGCTCCATCGTTCACTGACATTATCAACTGTGCTTGTGACACGTCTGATAGGAGCAGCAAGAGCTATAAACGCTTCGCGAAAGATGTGAAGGAACGGCTTATTGAATGTATGTTTGGCGGAGCGCAATTTCCCATGTCGATTTTGAATGCCGCATGTCATAAGGTCACCAAGCCTATGGGATACGACAATATCAGGGTCTGGCGTCGTGATTTTGAAATCGCTTGCAGCCTATGGAAAAAACACTATATCGATGAAACAAGAAAACAGCATAGACAGGAGGACGTAATAACCATGTATCTTGAACCGAATCGAGATGATCGTGATTATCTGTATGGAAGGTTGTTGGCGCTTGCCGACAATTTCGAGGAAAGCGTCTTGCGTAAGCAGGGAGTCAAGGACCGTCCAACCAATGCAATCAAATTGATGAGCAATTTCACGGCGAAGCCCTATACGACGTGGGGCACATTGTGGAAGCAGCTTACGCCATACCTTAAATCGGCAAACGGTGGGTCCTGGTTCCGTAATGAAGTCGACGATGTTATGGCTTTGTTTAAGGAAGGGGATTTTGAAGATAATAAGGCGCTTTCGCCAATGTTTCTTCTGGGATATTCATGTCAGCGGAGAGCATCTAAGCGTAAAGCGCAAGAGATTTCTCAAAAAAATAATAGCAACAACTGACTTTTGTAATTATCAGAGTCGATTCATCGCCTATAAGTAAGGAGTATGTGATTATGGCAGCTTTGGAAAATAAGATTGATTTTGCGATTGCCTTTGCGGTGAATAACGCAAATCCCAATGGTGATCCGTTGAATGGTAATCGTCCGAGAACGACGTCAGAAGGGCTGGGTGAGGTTTCCGACGTCGCCTTGAAGAGGAAGATCCGCAACCGTCTGCAGGATGCAGGAGAATCAGTCTTTGTGCAGTCTGATGATCGTTCCGATGATGGTGCCAAATCGCTGTCGGACAGGTTCAATACATATCTGAAGACCTTGCCGAAGGATGAGCAGAAGCAGAAGAATGTAGTCTTCGGTAAGGTGTGCGAGCGTTGGCTTGATGTGCGGTCCTTTGGTCAGGTTTTCGCCTTTAAGAAGGCCAAGGATACCGATGAGGTTTCGATTGGCGTACGCGGACCGGTCTCGATTCAGCCGGCATTCTCCATTAATCCCATCGCAATTGACGATGTGCAAATCACTAAATCGGTCAACAGCGAGACTACGGATTCCGGTAAAAAATCATCCGACACCATGGGCATGAAGTATCGTGTCTCTGGACGTGCCGTATATGTAACTTATGGAAGCATTAGCCCCCAGCTGGCGGAAAGAACAGGTTTCAGCGCAGAGGATGCAGAGAAAATCAAGGAAGCTCTGGTCACGCTGTTCGAGAATGATGAGAGTTCGGCACGTCCGTCGGGATCGATGGAAGTGCTGGATGTCGTCTGGTTTGCACATAACTGCAAGGGGGGCCAGTATTCTTCGGCCAAAGTTCATCGTTCCGTTTCCGTTGACGCGGATGGAACCGTGAATGTAGATGACGCTTCCATTCCAGGCCTTCGCTACGAAGTAATCGAAGGCCGCTGATTACAGCGTCCAAGCCTAGATGAGAGGTGCTTATATGAAAGGGCCAGATGGTTATTCAGAAGCAGATTGGCTGGCCCTTTCGGGTATTCAGCATTTCTCATTCTGCAAGCGTCAATGGGCGCTTATTCATATCGAGCAGCTGTGGTCAGAAAATTATCTGACCACAGCGGGGCATCTGGAACATGAACGCGCCCACGATTATGCGGCTTCTGAATCTCGCGGCGATATGCTGATCATGCGGGATTTGAGAGTCTATTCGCGAGCGCTCGGCATAACTGGAGCCTGTGATGTTGTGGAATTCCATAAGTCTAATGATGGTGTTCCGCTTCACGGAAGAGATGGATTGTGGTTGCCGTATCCGATTGAATACAAACACGGCAAATCCAAAACGATTGATGCTGATCGTTTACAGCTATGCGCGGAAGCGATGTGCTTGGAAGAAATGCTCGCGTGTGATATTCCTGAAGGTGCTTTGTTCTATCAGCAGACAAAACGTCGTGAGCGGGTAAAATTTGACGAAGATCTTCGCAACATGGTCGAAGCTGACTTCTTGCAAATGCATGATCTTTTCTCCCGTGGATGGACTCCCAAAGTGAAACAGACCAGATCGTGTTCGGCATGTTCTCTACGGGATTTGTGCCTGCCTGAATTACGGAAGATGAAATCGGCAAAAGCATATATCGAAGAACGGCTCAAGGAAAGCGGGGAGTGATGAAGCAGCTGTTAAACACGTTGTTTGTGATGACAGAAGATGCCTATCTTGCCTTGGAGAACGATAATGTTGTGATTTATCAGAATGACCAAACCTTGGCGAAAGTGCCATTACGGTCAATTGAAGGAATCATGTGTTTCTCGTATAAGGGTGCTTCGCCTGCTCTTATGGGGCGCTGCGGCAAACTGGGCGTTTCTATGGCATTCTATTCACCGAGAGGTCATTATTACTGTTCCGTGTTAGGGGAGGAGAATCGTAATGTGCTACTTCGCCGTGAACAATTTCGAGTCGCGGATGACGAACAAAAATCTTTGCGTTATGCGAAATCTTTCATTGTTGGCAAGCTTTACAATGCGAAATGGGTGCTCGAACGCACGAAACGTGATCATGCTTTGCGGGTGAACATCGACCGACTTGCCGAGCAGAGCGGCAAATTGTCGGCGGCATTGTCAAAAGCTCGAAAAAGCTTGACGATTGATGAGTTGAGGGGTGTCGAAGGGCTTGCTGCCAAAGATTATTTCTACGCTTTTGACGATTTGGTTCTGAAGAATAAAGATGATTTCTTTTTCACCAGTAGGTCGAGGAGACCTCCGCTGGACAGGCTGAATGCATTATTGTCTTTTTGCTACTCCATATTGACGAATGATTGCATTGCGGCTTTGCAAGGTGTGGGGTTGGATCCGTATGTTGGTTTTATGCATACGGATCGGCCGGGGAGAGCCTCTCTGGCATTGGATCTAGTTGAAGAGTTTCGCCCGGTGTTGGCTGACCGCTTCGTTCTGACATTGGTTAATACAGGCGCTGTTAAGCCGGGGGATTTTGAAATACGGGAGAATGGCGGGGTGCTGCTGTCTGATTTCGGGCGGAAGAAAGTGCTTACGGCGTGGCAGAAAAAGAAGAGTGATCAGATTCTTCATCCGTTCCTGCAAGAAAAAATTTCGTGGGGATTGGTTCCGTATGTGCAAGCGCTGCTGCTAGCTCGATCGTTGCGGGGTGATCTTGATGATTACCCGCCATTTATGTGGAAGTAAAAGGTGCGTAGCTGTGTGTGGCGGTATGCGATGATTCGTGGTGATGTGTTATTGGAGGTGAAAAACCATGATGGTTGTGGTTGCGTACGATGTGAGTACGGAAACCCCTGAGGGGAAGCGTCGTCTTCGTTTGGTGGCGAAGACATGCATGAAATACGGACAGCGTGTACAGAACAGTGTTTTCGAATGCTTGGTGAGTCCTTCCGATTATCTGGTGTTGGTGCACGATTTGTTGAAGATTGCCAATATTGATGAGGACAGTCTGCGCTTTTATAAACTTGGCGCTCGATATGCGGATAGGATTGAGCGTTATGGGCATGAACGGAGTTTGCCGGTTAATGATGTGATGATGATATAGCACAGGGTAAAATGGCATGGTGTCATAACGATATGGTGTGGGGTATGCCGGGTTGAGTGTTTGAGTGTGACGTGTGACGTCCGGCATCTGGAGCGTGTTCTCTAGCCGGCGGTATTGTGGTTTCGGCAAGGTGGCCGGTCTTGAAATGGTGTTTGTGCGAAGTGGAAGCGCTCATGATGAGGGGTGCCTTTCGCACCTGAAAAACTGTCGAAATCCGAATTGTGATTTTCGTGGGCGTTTGAAAACTAAATAGTGGACATTAAAATGAGACAGAAAGACAGCTGCTCGTTTTAGGCATGTTGTTCGTCGTACCGGTGGTGTTGTTTGATATGCTTAAAGCCAAGCAGCTGGCTTGCGTCTCAGAAAGTGGACAAAAATGTCCAGCTGCACGGGTCGCTCTCCTTACGGAGAGCGTGGATTGAAATGTTCGCCGGTACGACTTTTTCATATATGAAAGGGGTCGCTCTCCTTACGGAGAGCGTGGATTGAAATAACCAATAGTCTTGCATGGTTGCCGACCGCCGCGGTCGCTCTCCTTACGGAGAGCGTGGATTGAAATAACGATTTGCGTAACACGCCACTGGAATCGTATACGGTCGCTCTCCTTACGGAGAGCGTGGATTGAAATAACATGCGTCCAGACACTGTATTCTTCGTTTTCGGTCGCTCTCCTTACGGAGAGCGTGGATTGAAATGACCTTGAACTGGTGTCGGAAAGCAAGCGCAAGTAACGGTCGCTCTCCTTACGGAGAGCGTGGATTGAAATGCGTCACGAAACTTGATCGTGAGATAGCCGCGCGGGTCGCTCTCCTTACGGAGAGCGTGGATTGAAATTAAATATGATCCAGCAGCCAAACAGAAGTATGCGGTCGCTCTCCTTACGGAGAGCGTGGATTGAAATTACGAATCGCTCATGCCAAGACAAAACCAACAGAGGTCGCTCTCCTTACGGAGAGCGTGGATTGAAATCAGTTATCAACGAGATGACCCAGCAGACCAATCGGTCGCTCTCCTTACGGAGAGCGTGGATTGAAATGGTAGTAACGCCGATACCAGGACAGGATGCCGTGGGTCGCTCTCCTTACGGAGAGCGTGGATTGAAATGACGACTGCATGCACATCCGAGAGAAGAGCTACGGTCGCTCTCCTTACGGAGAGCGTGGATTGAAATCGATGGTTCGGCGATCTGCTGCGCGCGGTGTGGGGTCGCTCTCCTTACGGAGAGCGTGGATTGAAATTGGATGGGCGGCATTCTCGATGCCATAGAGAAGGGGTCGCTCTCCTTACGGAGAGCGTGGATTGAAATCTGGGTGAACGATTTCGGCTCGCCGCCGTCGCCACGGTCGCTCTCCTTACGGAGAGCGTGGATTGAAATCACTGTTGGAGCGTCTGAGGTGGCTTCCGGCGATGGGTCGCTCTCCTTACGGAGAGCGTGGATTGAAATTAACAGAGAAGTACCCCGTAAAACGATTAAGTCCGGTCGCTCTCCTTACGGAGAGCGTGGATTGAAATGAATGGCCACTCACGCCGACCAGCATCGGCATGGGTCGCTCTCCTTACGGAGAGCGTGGATTGAAATCAAGCAGCCGAAAACTTGCTTTTGATGTTGGACGGTCGCTCTCCTTACGGAGAGCGTGGATTGAAATTGCTTTCTGGAGAGAGCTTGTTGGGCTTGTTCAGGTCGCTCTCCTTACGGAGAGCGTGGATTGAAATTGTCCGACGGGTATTTGTGGAATATTGCCATCCGGTCGCTCTCCTTACGGAGAGCGTGGATTGAAATATCACCACCATCACACCACTCCTGCAAGCCGGAGGTCGCTCTCCTTACGGAGAGCGTGGATTGAAATATTGATGTGATGGATTAATTGTAATCACGCTCCGGGTCGCTCTCCTTACGGAGAGCGTGGATTGAAATACCGTCGACGTCATCGTCTGCGACGAGGCGCAGGGTCGCTCTCCTTACGGAGAGCGTGGATTGAAATATAAACCTTTGCACATAGTAGCCGTACCTTAGCGGTCGCTCTCCTTACGGAGAGCGTGGATTGAAATACAAACTGCACGATGGCCAAGTATGGTCTGCCGGGGTCGCTCTCCTTACGGAGAGCGTGGATTGAAATACCTTGGACGAGGCGTTTAGCCTGACCGAAGAGGGTCGCTCTCCTTACGGAGAGTGTGGATTGAAATTCGAGGTTGGTCAGGTCGGTGAGCCGGTCGGCGAGGTCGCTCTCCTTACGGAGAGCGTGGATTGAAATCCGTACCTCGGCCGCCGTATACCAGCCGTCCGTGGTCGCTCTCCTTACGGAGAGCGTGGATTGAAATTCTCCCTTGATGGCGTTGATGAATGTGGCGTGTGGTCGCTCTCCTTACGGAGAGCGTGGATTGAAATTTGCAATGGCGACGACCACGTCGCGTACGAGGCCGGTCGCTCTCCTTACGGAGAGCGTGGATTGAAATTCCAGCGCTGACGGCACCGCCGAATCGTGGCGCGCGGTCGCTCTCCTTACGGAGAGCGTGGATTGAAATACGACGGGCACGCCTAGCGTGCGTCATCGCCTTGGGTCGCTCTCCTTACGGAGAGCGTGGATTGAAATGTCGCTAGCGATTACGCGTACGACGCACCCCTTGAGGTCGCTCTCCTTACGGAGAGCGTGGATTGAAATACCGTCATGAAGGTTGGAAAATTGGTGATACCAGGTCGCTCTCCTTACGGAGAGCGTGGATTGAAATAAAAGCGCTACCGTCCGCGCACGTGGTTTTCGGGGGGTCGCTCTCCTTACGGAGAGCGTGGATTGAAATCATACGGCCATCCTCGATGTGGCGGAGAGTTTGAGGTCGCTCTCCTTACGGAGAGCGTGGATTGAAATAGCCTGATTACGAGCGTTACCCGCAGGAGCGTCGGTCGCTCTCCTTACGGAGAGCGTGGATTGAAATCTACTGCGCGTCATGTCAGTCAGCCTCCCCAAGAGTCGCTCTCCTTACGGAGAGCGTGGATTGAAATAGTGATTACGCCGAGGTGATAGACCCCGATTGCGGTCGCTCTCCTTACGGAGAGCGTGGATTGAAATTCGGCAATCGCAAATATTGCGGCGTAGAGGGAGAGTCGCTCTCCTTACGGAGAGCGTGGATTGAAATACATAAGTACCGCCGATACGGTTCACCAGCGCCGCGTCGCTCTCCTTACGGAGAGCGTGGATTGAAATCGCCATTGAGCTTTCAGATTCACTTTCTGGCAGAGTCGCTCTCCTTACGGAGAGCGTGGATTGAAATAAGCGCAAGATGGACGCCGATGCGTGGGGAGCGGGTCGCTCTCCTTACGGAGAGCGTGGATTGAAATTCTCGCAGCACCAGCATCTTGACTTTGCGTATTTGTCGCTCTCCTTACGGAGAGCGTGGATTGAAATCGTCTGTTGACGAAGTTTTTCTTGCGCTTGCATGGTCGCTTTCCTTACGGAGAGCGTGGATTGAAATTTATACCGGTGCAGGTACGTCGTGCAGACATCCAGTCGCTCTCCTTACGGAGAGCGTGGATTGAAATGTCTTCACGCCCGAGGTGATCGCATCGTGGAAGGGTCGCTCTCCTTACGGAGAGCGTGGATTGAAATTCCGACACTCGCCTCTACAATTCCCGCGAGGAACGGTCGCTCTCCTTACGGAGAGCGTGGATTGAAATTTGCCGGCTCCGAGCAGCGCTTCGGCCACTTGGTTGGTCGCTCTCCTTACGGAGAGCGTGGATTGAAATGGCTTCGTCTACGACCTCTTCCCAGAAGAGGCGCACGTCGCTCTCCTTACGGAGAGCGTGGATTGAAATAGGGTCAGCAGCGACCCGTTGCGCTCGGTGTGGCGTCGCTCTCCTTACGGAGAGCGTGGATTGAAATAATGGGGTTCTCTCCGATCCAGCCGTGCTCCAAAGTCGCTCTCCTTACGGAGAGCGTGGATTGAAATAACGTGTCCGGCATTCCGACGTTCGCGCAGCAGGTCGCTCTCCTTACGGAGAGCGTGGATTAAAATGCCAATGGAGCGCATGGCGGCCGGTGGTGTCTGCCGGTCGCTCTCCTTACGGAGAGCGTGGATTGAAATATTGCCATCACGGTGACATTGTGTTTGGTCGCCGGTCGCTCTCCTTACGGAGAGCGTGGATTGAAATGTCGATGTACGAGGTGCGTTCTTCATATTCGAGTCGCTCTCCTTACGGAGAGCGTGGATTGAAATTTGCTGGCATCCGCCTCTTCCCAGTTCGTGCTAGTCGCTCTCCTTACGGAGAGCGTGGATTGAAATATTCAGCGCGTTGAATACGTCAACGCTCATTGCACGTCGCTCTCCTTACGGAGAGCGTGGATTGAAATTATATCCCCAACTACAATGAGGCAGGGGCGGACAGTCGCTCTCCTTACGGAGAGCGTGGATTGAAATATCAAGCCTGAGCCACGCCATAAGCATCAAGCGAGTCGCTCTCCTTACGGAGAGCGTGGATTGAAATTCGCGCTCAGCGGCTTCGAATCACGTCCGGCCGGGTCGCTCTCCTTACGGAGAGCGTGGATTGAAATATGGATGAAGAGGAAGAATCCCAGCACATGCGAAGTCGCTCTCCTTACGGAGAGCGTGGATTGAAATTACGACACTCTGGAAATCTCTCAGACACTCTTGTCGCTCTCCTTACGGAGAGCGTGGATTGAAATCTCTTGACTTTTGGCGTTCCAATAGAACGCGGGGTCGCTCTCCTTACGGAGAGCGTGGATTGAAATTCGTACGCGGTTATGGCGCTTTCCCGCGCCTGTATGTCGCTCTCCTTACGGAGAGCGTGGATTGAAATGTCAAGACCGCAGCGCAGGATACCGTCGTTGTCAAGTCGCTCTCCTTACGGAGAGCGTGGATTGAAATCAGAACGGAGCCATTCCCTGCCAGTCGGCATGCGTCGCTCTCCTTACGGAGAGCGTGGATTGAAATATGCAGTTGGTGTCCGACATGGTCGGCGGCCTGGTCGCTCTCCTTACGGAGAGCGTGGATTGAAATCATGACGGTGCGGTTGGTGCCGTCCTGTGCCTGGGTCGCTCTCCTTACGGAGAGCGTGGATTGAAATATCGAAGGCACCGAAGCGGGCCATAATACTCTGCGTCGCTCTCCTTACGGAGAGCGTGGATTGAAATTCCATGGCCAGTCCGGCGTCGAGGATGCGCTGCGTCGCTCTCCTTACGGAGAGCGTGGATTGAAATGCCGAGCATGGCGACATGATTCGCCCGCAATACGCGTCGCTCTCCTTACGGAGAGCGTGGATTGAAATTGCTTATTGCGTCATGTGCGGCTGCATTTCCCGAAACGTCGCTCTCCTTACGGAGAGCGTGGATTGAAATAGCGCCGACCTGACCAAGGCGCAGCTGAACCCGGTCGCTCTCCTTACGGAGAGCGTGGATTGAAATCGGTGAAGTTCGCCACGGCATGATGATCGATGACGTCGCTCTCCTTACGGAGAGCGTGGATTGAAATTCCTTTAATGGTGGGTGGGCAGTCTTAGTCGCGTGTCGCTCTCCTTACGGAGAGCGTGGATTGAAATATGCAGCTGGTGTCCGACATGGTCGGCGGCCTGGTCGCTCTCCTTACGGAGAGCGTGGATTGAAATCGCTTCGGACTGTTCCATCGTCAATGGACGCCAGGTCGCTCTCCTTACGGAGAGCGTGGATTGAAATATCGTGAGTTTCCCGCGACTCCACGCTCTCAATGGTCGCTCTCCTTACGGAGAGCGTGGATTGAAATTCCAAGCCTGCCGCATATCCGAATGACGGTGGCCGTCGCTCTCCTTACGGAGAACGTGGATTGAAATTCCGACCTGGCCGCGGACGATCAGGGAGGATACGGTCGCTCTCCTTACGGAGAGCGTGGATTGAAATTTGCGCCATAGCTGACGAAAAGCTGCTTCCACGCGTCGCTCTCCTTACGGAGAGCGTGGATTGAAATCTGCCGCAGCGTGACGAGCTGGTCACGCAGGATATGTCGCTCTCCTTACGGAGAGCGTGGATTGAAATTAAGGACGAATCATGAGTATCACCATAGAGAATCGTCGCTCTCCTTACGGAGAGCGTGGATTGAAATCACAAGTCTCGCCTATAACTTAGGACACTAGAGGTCGCTCTCCTTACGGAGAGCGTGGATTGAAATATCTGAGTTGCGCTTGGCATGCGCCTCTGATATTGTCGCTCTCCTTACGGAGAGCGTGGATTGAAATAATAATAGTTTCGCCATTTGCCGACGCTCTCCGGTGTCGCTCTCCTTACGGAGATCGTGGATTGAAATGTCGGCATGGCGAACTTCGCCGGCCAATTGCAGAGTCGCTCTCCTTACGGAGAGCGTGGATTGAAATCTTTTCGAGGGCGTCAAGTCGTGCGGAAACGTGTCGCTCTCCTTACGGAGAGCGTGGATTGAAATCTCGCAGATTGCAACTATCCTCGAAAAACTGGGGCAAGTCGCTCTCCTTACGGAGAGCGTGGATTGAAATATCAACTGGCGGTACCGCCTGCAGGACCATGCCGTCGCTCTCCTTACGGAGAGCGTGGATTGAAATGTCGACAACATGACGGCACGCGGGTACGAACTGTCGCTCTCCTTACGGAGAGCGTGGATTGAAATCACTTTGAGGATAGGTTGACGAGCCACTTGCCACGTCGCTCTCCTTACGGAGAGCGTGGATTGAAATGGCGTCCGTCGCGCCCTTTTCGGTTATTGCCGTCAGTCGCTCTCCTTACGGAGAGCGTGGATTGAAATCGCCATAGATGAGGCCGGAACGGTGCTGCGAGTAGGTCGCTCTCCTTACGGAGAGCGTGGATTGAAATCATCTGAAGGGGTCTCAGGCTTCGCAGGTGGCGAGTCGCTCTCCTTACGGAGAGCGTGGATTGAAATCTACAGAAAACTGTAGAACAGAAAGAAAACCGTGTCGCTCTCCTTACGGAGAGCGTGGATTGAAATCTCGACCGCGGGGAGACCCCGCAGTGGCGCATGAGTCGCTCTCCTTACGGAGAGCGTGGATTGAAATGAAACAGTATCATCTCGAACTCCACAAGGAAAACGTCGCTCTCCTTACGGAGAGCGTGGATTGAAATTCCTGCACGACGAATCTGAATCCCATCGCACCCTGGTCGCTCTCCTTACGGAGAGCGTGGATTGAAATTGACCGTACTTCTTCACGCGCAGCTCAAACTTGTCGCTCTCCTTACGGAGAGCGTGGATTGAAATCGCGAATAACGCACAGGCATCCGCAACGGCAGGTCGCTCTCCTTACGGAGAGCGTGGATTGAAATTACTATGTCGAGTTTCGTGCTTTTGGTCGTGCAGGTCGCTCTCCTTATGGAGAGCGTGGATTGAAATGCGCATCTGATGGTGCCGTTCGGATTGACGATGAGGTCGCTCTCCTTACGGAGAGCGTGGATTGAAATATCGTAATTATCGGAATTGCGCGGGGTTTCCATGTCGCTCTCCTTACGGAGAGTGTGGATTGAAATAACGGGGTAGTACTGAAATACTGCATGGCGCGGTGGTCGCTCTCCTTACGGAGAGCGTGGATTGAAATATCGCCATGCAATCATCCGACTACCTCGCGGTCGGGTCGCTTTCCTTACGGAGAGCGTGGATTGAAATATCGACCATAATCAGTCTCCTTACCAGTAGAGGGGTCGCTCTCCTTACGGAGAGCATGGATTGAAATCGACCGGAGCGGGTGCGCGGCGGCGCTCTGGTGTGTTTCTGCAAGTTGGCATCCACAGTATAGGCACTATTTTTCAGCAGCATAGGCGGCTGGTCTCCAACAGAAACTGCGACGTCGGAATCCGCCGCCCTTTTCTTCCTAGCTATCTGGTCATGAGGGCGTGCTCGCTACGGTAGGAGCCTCCCTCGAATCTGACGAGCCTTCCGTGGTGCACGGTGCGGTCGATCAACGCGGCGGCCATGTTCTTGTCGCCGAGCACGCGCCCCCAGCCGGAGAACTCGATGTTCATGATATGGACCATGCTCCGGGTCTCGTAGGAATCCGATATGACCTGGAACAGGAACCTGGAGCCCTCCTTGTCGATCGGCATGTAGCCGAACTCGTCGATGATCAGGAGCCTCGCCCTGGCGATCTGCCGGAGCTCCGTGTCGAGCCGGTCTTCCCGTTTCGCGCGGCGCAGCATCATAAGCAGCCCGGTCGCGGTGAAGAACCTGACAGGTATCGCGCGCATGTACGCGAGCCTGCCCAACGCGACCGCGAGATGCGTCTTGCCGGTGCCGACGGGCTCGTAGAGCACGAGTGGATTGGCAACAGCGTGTTGGACGGTTTCTTAGAGGACGAGTCCCTGTTCGGTGAATTCCTTCGGGCTCCGGTATCCGAGGGTGGAGTGGAGCCGCTGGTTGTCGGACCACCACACGTAGTCGTTGAGGTCATGCCTCAGCTGCTTGATCGTGGTGTAGTGGTTCCGGTACACGAGCTCCTTCTTCAGCGGCCTGTTCGTCGATTCGACCACGGCGTTGTCGTAGGGGTTGCCCTTGTGTGACAGCGATTTTTTGATGTCGAACACGTCGAGCACCGCGGCGGGCGTCACCTCGCCCCTCGCGTTCCTGCGTCCCGCGCCGGTGGCGTTGTCCATGACGGTCACTGGCGGGACTCCGCCGATGTGTTCGAACACCTCGACCAGCCCGTGGCACAGGCATTCCGCGTTCTCCCCGGGCAGGTTCGTCACGTACCGCATGTTCGAATGGGGGAACGTGACGACCGGGCAGTGGTCGTCCACGAGCTCGCCGGCGATGCGGGCCTTCGCCACGCCGAAATCGATCTGCGCGACGCGGGCGCCCAGACGAGCTCGCCGTATCCGTCGGAACCGCTCCGGTTCGCCTCGCGCCAGCGTCTCACGTACCCCGGCGTCGTCGTGTACTCGCCGTCGTACTCGGTCTCCGCGCGGAGCCTGTCGTGCACGCGTTTGGCGGTGTGGCGCTGCTTGCGTGGCGGCCTGCGGTCGGCCTCGAGCCATCCGTCGACCAACGCCGCGTACGGGTCGATCTTGGAGCCGCGGCGCCTGTCCGTGGGCGGTTTCGGCGTCATGTCGTCCATGTCGGCGTATTTCGCGACAGTGGCGCGGTCCACGTCCGGCCTCCTCGCGATCTCCGACCTGGACACTCCCTGACGGTCCAGTCTCCTGATATCTTGCTGTTTGGGCATCGGTATCGCCATCGTCCTTTCCTTCCCGAGCGCCGCCGGCTGCAGCCGGCGGATTCGTTTTTGGGCTGCGTCTCGGGAATATACAGGCACGGCGGGCTGGTGCCTGTTTTCGTCTGGGCGGTCATATGGTGCAGTTTCCGCTGGAAACCAGCAGCCCATGCTGCGGAAAAACAGTGCAGAAATTGCTTAAGAAAAATTGAAGCAAAACACGAAAGGAGGATGTATGTTTAATCGTGGCAAGTCGCATCCCATACGGGATGCGTGGATTGAAATCGCAGACTGTTGGAGGCGGCGGGAGTACCCAAGTCGCATCCCATACGGGATGCGTGGATTGAAATTTCTACGATCACGGAAATTCGTAGACGCGGTGCGTCGCATCCCATACGGGATGCGTGGATTGAAATACGATAAGCGTGTACGACCGGACCTTCACTACCGGTCGTATCCCATATGGGATACGTGTATTGAGATGGTCCGCTTTTGAACTGCCGTTTTTTGATTTATCGCTCACTTCACATGACATATGTCGGTTTGGTCAGTTAATTTGTGAATATTCGACCATACGACTAGAGTGGCCTGTGGCTTTCCGGTCGGCTTCTTTGCTGGCTGGAAGTTTTGCACAGACTTGATTTGTATCTGCCGTGTGCCTGCGTTGTATTTACATCGCGCCAGCATGTGTGCGGAAGCAGATCGCAAGCGAATGGTTCTCAGTACCATCCATGTGAGTCAAGCACACATCTTTTGAGAAGCAGTCGCGATGCCGGGAGTCGGGTTCGTCGTAATTCAAACGTCGCGTCCGTTCCCGGTTTTTTATCTGGCATACGGTGTCACTGCGGGAAGTGAGAATGAGTTCCGCGCCCGCTACGATGAACAGTGCAAACGATTATTACTTGTGTGTGGGGGGCGTTCTAATCTGCGGATGGCGGAATCAATTTACCCGATTGGTGCTCATCTTCGCGTTCTCGCAGGTAATCGCGAAATTGTTCGTATTCCTCGTCGCACCAAGGATTTTCATCATGAACTTGTCCAAACAAGGTGATCATATCCTTCGAAGGAGTGAGGTTGAACTCGATGATGGCGTCAACGCCATTTTCGACTGGCACTCCCGGTCCATCATGGTCAAGGATGTCTTGATCGAGATTGGCGTCGTAGTTGTATCCATGGTCTCTTAGAAATGAAATCATCATTTCCACAAGACGTACATAACGGTCATATTCCGGCCTGCCGAACGCTGCCATTTCAGTCAGCTCCTCGTGTGATTGATAAATCGCCTTTGTACATGGATACTGCTCCGACCAAAAGTGAAACCTGTACGTATCGCAATGCCATCCACTATATTCAATCTGGCTGTGCAAGACGTCGATTTCTTGATTTCATACAACCTGCATCGCCATATCAAAATATACAAAATTGTCCACTTGCCGGTTGTTGATGGACCTTATTCGAATTCTGGTTCAAAACCGTCATCAATCGGCTCATAATCTTCGCCGAATACGTCTGCATCGGTTAGCAGTGTGCTGTCATCGTTGCGTAGGCGTTCCACGGCTTTGCGGTATAGCGCGAAATTTTCTTCAGCCTGAGTGAGCCGGCGATAGTCGGCGGGCGTGATTATGACCGCGCTGGGCTGATTGTTTTTGAGTACGACGACTGGATGGTTGTCGCCCACCTGACTTAATGCTTTGCTTGCTCCGCCGTGGTTAAGGCTGGTGACGGAGACCATGCTGTCAAGGATCGATGCGGCTGGCATGTTTCTCCTCTGCGAGATTTGAAAACGCATAAAAAAGTATACGAATAAGTATACGAATATCCATTTATTGTCAATCTATCAGTCGCATCGCATGTACGTTAGCTACACTTATCCGCATAAGTGTAGCTAACGTTAAAATAAGCTACATTTA
>OLPT01000822.1_pt1 | contig 21017 bp, 17 predicted proteins | sample 1673051 | NCBI WGS metagenome assembly OLPT01 (sample SAMEA3136750, study PRJEB25190) | human gut metagenome | biome: human gut; feature: human-associated habitat; material: faeces | place: Austria | collected 2013
TATGTACCACAAGCCGTTTTTGTTCTGAGCAACCGTTGTGCCGGAGATTGGAACGACACCGTTTTTAAAATATAACCAATCAATTCCAATTTTTACGACATCTGTGTAATCGGTCTGAACCTGTCCGTCTTTGACAAAATACCATGTGTTGTTGAATCTGTAAAAATCATTTGCATTTGTATTTACTTTTCCGTTGTTGATGATCCAGGAAGTGCCATCATAATCAATAACAGCTGTTTCGCAGGAAATTTTACCGTTTTTGATGTACCAGAGGGAATTGGTGTCATCCACGTCGCCATTGGTATCTTTTGCCAGACCGGTAAAGGTAAGGTCTGCACTGCCGGAAGCAACATAATACCAGTTTTCAGTTGTATCATCGTTTAATTTTGCGTTGATAAATCCGGAACGTTCCAGATCAACGGAACCGTTCTCTACGTAGTACCAGGCAGTGATATTGTTGATCGTGCCTTCATAAAATCCTGTAAAATCAGACTGAAGGACATCGTCTTGATAAAGGAACCAGTTCTGAGTGGTCTCATCATAGAAAAATCCAGTTTTCTGTTCAGTAGGTGTTTCACCATTATCTGGTGCCTCACCATCATTCGGCGTTTCGCCTTGTGTTTCATATGGTTTTCCAGAAGTCTGCACAGTGGCATCGTTTTCCTGAGTATTGTTGTTTTGTTCAGATAATGCTGTTTCAACGGCAATGGAATTATTTGCCGGTGCGGCTGTTGCCGGAACTGACATACCTGCAGTAGCAAGTCCTACAGCGAATAATACGGCTGCAATTTGTTTGTTTTTCATAAAATCATTCTCCCTTAAGAGCGGCGAGCTGCTTCTCTACAGCTTCTTTCCAGCCGTCGAAGGTGTTGCTGCCCATGATCGGGTCGCCGACGATATTTCCGTCCTTATCGACAAAGAAAGATTCCGGGAAGGACTGAAGTCCGCTGATCCGGCCGTTCAGGAAACCTTTGTCGGGGATCAGGAGCGGGTAGGTAACGCCGGTCTTTTCTTTCAGAAGCTGGGCTTTCTGGACGATGCTGTCGTCTGGGGTTCCGTCCTCGCTGACGCTGTCAAGAACCATGCCGACCACGCCGACACCCTGGTCTTTCATTTCCTGATAGAGTTCTTCGAGCTCCGGCATTTCGTTGACGCAGGGGGAGCACCAGGTTGTGAAAGCGTTTACGAGAGTGAGGTCATAGTCGCTGAAGACCTTTTCCGTGTAAGTATTTCCGTCGATGTCAGTGGTCTCAAAAGTGCCTACGTTATCCGCGTCGGAGGTAGCGGTCTGGGGCTGTTCAAAGGCGGACTGGCCATTGAAAGGCGTCATCTCGCCAAGAGTGGTCTTGATGTTCTCAATCTCATCGGTGAGATCTTTTTCCGCCTCGCTGTTGGTGCTGAGGTAATATTTGAACTTGCCGTCGGAGCTGGTTCCGAGTTCTTCGTGATTGTCACAGCCGGTGATGGTGTCCAGATCGTCGATGACGTCTGTGCTGTAAACGCCCAAAGCGCCGATGCGCTCGATGCTTGCCAGCCAGTCTTTATAACCGGTGCCCAGCATATTGACTTCCTCCTCTTTCTGCTCATCGGTGAGCTTGCTCCAGAAAAGGTGGGCATATTTGATGTTGTCGAAATCGTCGGTCCAGTCTTCGTCCGTGAGCAGAACCACATCGGCGCTGTCCATCTGCTTTTTCAGCTCATCGGGAAGCTCTGCAGAGAGTCCCATAAAAGGAAAGTCGAGGGTTTCCTCGGAGGACATGCCCATCTCGGAAGCTTTCACGGTTTTCTGTAAGGGGGTGCCGTCCTCGGAAACGATCATCTGCCCATCGGTGCTGTCGCCGTCCACATAGAACATTTCCCCTGTTTCTGTTGTCGGTTCTGTATCGCTGTCAGCCATAACTGCTGTGGGATTTACAGAAACTGCGCTGAATACACCTGCGGCCAGGATGGCCATAATTCTTTTCTTGTTCATGATTTTGATCTCCTTTATGGATGTTTTTCTTGTTGTCTGTGTATTGTATCACAAAGAAATGGAAATGTGTGGTATTTCACAGAAAAATCATGATTTTGGCAAGACGTTAGCACACTACCTTGTCAAAAACTGACGGATATCTTATGATATAGAAAGAGCCCCACATTGGAAGGCACGGGGCTGTGAGAAAATTTATTTCCCGAGAATACCCTTATTATGGAAGAGAAGGATCACGGCCAGCATGGCGCTTAAGACGTCAGCGGCGGCCTGGGCCATCAGGGTCGTGAAGACCGGAGAGCAGACGGAAACGCTGGCGATCAGCGCCGTGTTGTTTGTTCTGGCAATAAAATGGGTTTATTATAACAGATATAGAAAAACGATGTAAGCGAAAAATAAGGAGGAAACGAGATGGAAACATGGATGATTACAGGAGTTACAGGCTTTCTGGGGCCGAGAGTGGAGGTGACTCTCCGGGAAAAAGGAGAGGTGGAGGTTTTGCCGATGACGAGAGAGGAGCTGAATTTCACCGATGAGGAGCAGGTGAAACGTGTCTTAGGGACGCTGCATCCTGACGTACTGGTTCACGCGGCGGCGGTCTCTGATACGGGAGCGTGCGAGCGGGACCCGGAAGGCAGCTGGAAGGTCAACGTCACCGGCGTGGAGTATCTCTCCAAGGCCTGCCGGGAAAATGGAACGAAGCTCATTTTCGCAAGCTCCGACCAGGTCTATACGGGATCGGAAGTACGGACGCCCCACAGGGAGGACGAGATTCTGACACCGGCCAACGTCTACGGCAGGGAAAAACTGGAAGCCGAGAGGATTGTGGCGAACTGGTGTCCCGAGGGCGTGAGTTTAAGGCTCACCTGGATGTATGATCTTCCAGGAAAACTTCCGGTGAAGCCGAATTTTATCACAAATATCCGGGATGCTATGGATAAGGGAGAGCTTCTCACTTTTTCGGAAAATGATTTCCGGGGCCTGACGGACGGCAGAATCGTGGCGGAGCGGATCACGCATTTAAAAGATGTTCCTGGCGGCGTCTACAATTTCGGCAGCCCTAACGCCCTTAACTTCTACGAGACGGCTGTAAGGACCGTGGAAGCCCTGGGCGGCGATCCAAAGAAAATAGTAAAACGCCGGGAGGACGGCAATTTCCGGAACCTGGCCTTTTCCACGGCAAAGCTTGAGGCCGCCGGAATCTTCTTCCCGGATACCATTGAGGGGATTTTGAACCGGTTGACGCATCTTTCGGAAAAATTTTGAAATTTTTTAGCGGAAGCTGTCTCTTTTTCGCCTGATTGTATGCTATAATTGGAAAAGAAATTTTAGGAAATGAGATGACGGCAATGAGAAAAAAATGGAAATATCGGCTCTGGATCCCGGTGGTGGCTCTGGGGCTCATGAACATACTGGCTATGAAACCTGCGAGAAAGGGAAGAGTCTCCATGGATGTGATTCAGGAGTATGACTATGCGCACCGGGGACTCTATAACGTGCGCGAGGGTATTGCGGAGAACACCCTTCCTGCTTTCCAGCGGGCGGTGGACAAAAACTGCGGTATCGAGCTGGATATCCATCTGACGAGAGACGGCGAGCTCGTGGTCTTTCACGATGACAACCTGGTCCGGGCCTGCGACAGCAGCCTCAAGGTGGATGAGAGCACTCTGAAAGAACTGCAAAGCCATACCCTTTTTGACACCGATCAGACGATGCCACTTTTCAGCGAGGTTCTGTCTCTGGTGGACGGAAAGGTTCCGCTCCTCATCGAGCTGAAAACGGACAATAACGTGATGAGTAAGCGCTATATGAAGGTCTGCCAGAAGCTGAAAGAGGAACTGGAGGGCTACAATGGCACCTATGCGATCCAGTCTTTCGATCCGAGAGTGCTCTGGTGGTTTCGCCAGAACTGCCCGGAGGTTCCCAGAGGCCAGCTCATGGAGCATTTCCGAAGACATGGCACGAAGGTGGTTCCGATTTATGATTTCTTTGCCAGCCATCTTTTGTTTAATTTTATCACCCAGCCGGATTTCATTTCCTATCAGTATATGGACAGGGATCGTCTGGCCTTTCGGGTCATCAAGGGCCTTTACGGCGTGCAGGAATTTTCCTGGACCGTCCGTGATGAGGAGCTGGCGGATTTCCTGAAAAAAGAGGGAAGTCTCGTGATCTTTGAGGGCTACAACAACAAACTGGACGAGGAAGAGTAAGCGTTAAAAAGGGATGCGTGAGTATGAAAAAAAGGAGAAAATTCTGTGGATTTCTGGCATTTCTGGTACTGCTGGCGGTGGCGCTGATTCCGGCGGGAAAAAGCCAGGCGGCGAAGCTGCCGGCCTTGAAGGTTAAGGGCACGAAGCTGATGAACTCCCGGGGAAGGACGGTGCAGCTGAAAGGCGTGAGCACCCACGGCCTTTCCTGGTATCCTCAGTATGTAAACCAGAAAGCCTTCACTTATATGAAGAAATACTGGAAGATCAACGCGGTGCGGTTGGCGCTTTACACGGCGGACTATAACGGGTATTGCAACAGTGATTATGCCAACCGGCTGAAACTTCTGAAGACCGTGGATCAGGGCATCAAAAGTGCCACCTCTGCCGGGCTTTATGTCATTGTGGACTGGCATATCTTAAGCGACGGAAATCCCCAGACCAACCAGAACCGGGCCATTTCCTTTTTCGCAAGAATGGCGAAGAAGTACAAGAACAACACGAACGTGATTTACGAGATCTGCAACGAGCCAAACGGTGGCACCTCCTGGAATACGATCCGTACTTATGCGGGAAAGGTCATCCGGACAATCCGGAAATATGACAAGAACGCTGTGATTCTCGTGGGTACGCCCAACTGGTCCCAGGATGTGGATGTGGCAGCAGAAAAGCCGTTAAAGGGCTACCAGAATATCATGTACACCCTTCATTTCTATGCGGGAACCCATGGTTCCTGGCTTCGGGACAAGGCCCAGAAGGCTCTCGATAAAGGCCTGCCCCTCTTTGTCTCCGAGTTTGGTATCTCCGATGCCTCCGGAAACGGAAGCCTGAATAAGACCGAGGGAAATGCGTGGATCAGATTTCTGAATAAAAACAAGATCAGCTACCTGGGCTGGAGTCTTTGCAACAAGGCGGAAAGCTCCGCTCTCATCAAGAGTTCGGTAAGTAAGACCACAAACTGGACCAGTAAGGACCTCACGGACTGGGGACGCTGGCTGAAATCAAAATTTTAAATAAGCAATAAAAAAGGAACCCGCGATGAGGTTCCTTTTTTGCTGCGCTTTATTTCTGAAGCTCGCCTTTGAAGATCAGGTGTTTCATATTGAGATCCTGATCGAGGAGAACGATGTTGGCTTTCTTGCCCGGGGTGATGCTGCCGTAGGTATCGTAGATGCCGATGGCCTTTGCGGTATTCACAGCGGCACATTTGACTGCGCTTCCCAGAGGAATGCCCATTTTCTTGACTGCGGTACGCATGCAGTCCATGAGGTTGGTGGCGCTTCCGGCGATGGTGCCGTCAGCCAGGGTAGCCAGGTTTCCGACTACTTTTACAGGCTGTCCACCCAGAGAATAGTCTCCGTCGGAAAGACCGGTTGCCATCATGCTGTCGCTGATGAGGCAGATGCGGTCGTCACCGAACATCTTGAAGGTGGTGCGTACGGTAGCCGGGTGGAGATGAACGCCGTCACAGATCAGCTCGACGCGGACATGGTCACTGTCGCAGGCTGCGCCGACAACGCCGGGAGCTCTGTGAGAGAAGGGCGGCATCGCGTTGTAGAGATGGGTGGCATGACGAGCGCCGCGGTCGTAAGCTTCCTTGGCGATATCATAGTCAGCCGTGGTGTGGGCGATGGAGATGCCTACCTCATCTTTCAGCTCGTCGATGAACTCCATGGAACCTTCCTGCTCCGGAGCAATGTCACAGAGTTTGATGAGTCCGCCGGAGATCTCCTGGAGACGGCGGAACATGCCGACATCCGGGTTGTGGATGTAGATGCCGTTCTGAGCACCTTTTTTAGCCGGGGAGATGAAGGGACCCTCCATATTGATGCCGACCAGCTCAGCGCCGGTCTTGTTCTCAAAGGAAGCAGCAGCCTTCATGATGCCGGAGAGGATCTCCTCGCTGAAAGTCATCGTAGCGGGGCAGATGGTGGTGACACCCACGGAAAGTTCGTAGTCAGCCAGGGCCTGGATGGCCTCGGTGGTGCCGTCGCAGAAATCATTCCGCATGCAGCCGTGGAAATGGATATCAGTAAGCCCCGGGATCGCAATCAGGCCGTCGGCATCCAGCACGTCGCCGCTGCCGTTCTCGGCGATTTTGTCACCCTCGATGTAAATATCCTGTGTTTTAAAAGTTCCGTCTTCCTGGAAAACGGAAGCGTTCTTGATAATCATAGGTTTAAACTCCTTTTATCAGTCGATGTTTCCTTTTACCAGGGAAAGAGCAGCTTCGTCAGCTACGATGGTAACATCCGGATGGAACTGAAGGATGGAAGCGGGAACCTCCGGAGTAACCGGTCCCTCGATGGTCTTTGCAAGAGCGTCAGCCTTGTCTGCGCCGCTGGCTACCAGAAGCACTTTCTTGGCCTGCATGATGGTCTGGATACCCATGGTGTATGCCTGACGGGGAACATCCTCCTCTTTCTCGAAGAAACGTTTGTTGGCGTCGATGGTGCTGGTGGTCAGATCTACGCAGTGAGTCTCCTTCGGGAAATGGTCGCAGGGCTCGTTGAAACCGATATGGCCGTTGCGTCCAAGCCCCAGCAGCTGAATGTCGATGCCGCCTGCAGCGTGGATGATCTCATTGTAAGCCTCGCAGGCTTTGTCAGAATCCGGCTCCAGTCCGTTGGGAACGTTGGTGTTTGCCTTGTCGATGTTGACATGGTCGAAAAGGTTATGATTCATGAAATAACGATAGCTCTGGTCGTTGTCACCGGAGAGGCCTTTGTACTCGTCGAGGTTGATGCTGTGAACCTTGGAGAAATCCAGATTGCCGTTCTCATAGGCAGCGATGAGGTTTTTGTAAAGGCCGATGGGGGTGGAACCGGTTGCCAGACCCAGGGTGCAGCTCGGATCCAGGGTGATAACGGAAGCCATGATGTTGGCTGCCTTTCTGCTCATATCGTCGTAATCTTTTGCTTTGATGATTCTCATAGTAATCTTCTCCTTTGGACTCTCGTTTTTGCTGTCTTTATTGTATACCATGGATGTAAAAAATGCAAACAAACTTGTGGACACTTTCGGACAAAAAATTTTCACTTTCGTATCGGAAAAGCCAGAAGAAATCCCAGGTAAAGTTTCGTGAAAAGTGTGAAAAAATCGGGTAAAACGGATAAAAAACAGCTGCCCGTTTTTCGCGGCGGACAGCTGTAAAGTGAAATGTTCACTAATGTTCACCCATCAGTGGTAGATGTGGTCGTTCTCATAGCGCGGCTCCATCGTGAGCTGGATGCCCAGACGCTTGAAGATCTTGATATCCACCTCGGAGAGCATCACGGAAGTGTGAGCCTGACAGCCGGAGAGCTTGGAGAGCTGTTCCAGAGCCTTGAGGGCTGCTTTGTCGGAAGCGGCTGTGGTGGAGAGGGCGAGGAGCACCTCATCCGTGTGAAGTCTCGGGTTGTAACTGCCCAGATACTCGGTCTTGAGAAGCTGGATTGGTTCGATGGCAGCGGGGGAGATTACATGGTAATGACGGTCGATGCCGGCGAGCTCTTTTAAGGAGTTTAAGAGAACGGCGGAGAGAGCGCCCAGAAGATCGGAGGTTTTTCCGAGGATCATTTTTCCGTTGTCCAGCTCCAGCGCTGCTGCGGGGCCGCCGGTCTCCTCTGCGTAGGAGAGGGCTGCGTCAACGACTTTGCGGTCATGAACAGTGACGCCGGCCTGCTTCATGAGAAGTTCAAGCTTGAAGACCTCGGACTCAGAGCTTCTGCCGGTCTTTCTGGCGGCCATGGCGTTGTAGTAACGGCGGATGATCTCTTGGCGAGAAGCTTCCTGGCAGGCCTCATCGTCGATGATGCAGTTTCCGGCCATGTTTACGCCCATATCTGTCGGGGATTTGTAGGGGCTTTCGCCGTAAATCTGTGTAAAGATCTCGTTCAGTACGGGGAAAATTTCAACGTCACGGTTGTAGTTGACGGTAGTTTTTCCATAAGCTTCCAGGTGGAAGGGGTCGATCATGTTCACATCGTTCAGATCAGCGGTGGCTGCCTCGTAGGCCAGGTTCACCGGATGCTTGAGGGGGATGTTCCAGATCGGGAAGGTCTCAAATTTCGCATAACCGGCGGGGATGCCGCGTTTGTGCTCATGGTAGAGCTGAGAGAGGCAGGCGGCCATTTTTCCGCTGCCCGGTCCCGGGGCGGTGATGACAACCAAAGGACGGGTGGTCTCGATGTATTCGTTTTTGCCGTAGCCCTCGTCGCTGACGATGAGAGGGATGTTGCTGGGATAACCTTCGATATTGTAGAGGGTGTAGACCTTGATGCCCAGGTCATTCAGGCGCTGCTTGAAGGCGTCGGCTGCCCGCTGACCGGAATATTGGGTGATGGCTACGCTTCCTACATAGAGGCCGCGGTCCTTGAATACGTCGATGAGACGAAGCACATCGGTGGCGTAGGTGATGCCAAGATCACCACGGACTTTGTTTTTCTCAATGTCACCGGCACTGATCACGATGACGATCTCAGCCTGGTCAGAGAGCTGCATGAGTATGCGCAGCTTGCTGTCCGGCGCAAAACCGGGAAGAACACGGGAAGCATGATAATCGTCAAAAAGCTTTCCGCCGAACTCCATGTAAAGCTTGTTACCGAACTGATTGATCCGTTCACGGATATGTTCGGACTGCATTTTCAGATATTTGTCGTTGTCAAATCCAATTTTCATCTGTTATTCATTCCCATTCTTCTTTTACGAAATTTAGAGCCCAAAAATTTGACTCCATTATTTTTAGTATACACAAGGGCGCGGTATTTTTCCATAGTTTTTTACAAGAATTTTTTTCGCCAGGGCCGGGCGCATGCTATGCAGATGAGAGTGCCGGCAAATGTCAGGAGAACCCAGATCAGAAGAGTGGAGCTCCAACCAATCCGGTCGGAAAGGACGGCAATGCCATAGGTGGAAGTCGCACTTCCGATGTAGGTACAGGAGTTTAAAACGCCGGATACAGTGGATACATTTCCCTGCTTTTTGAAAAAAGGCGGGATCATACAAACCTGGATCAGGTTGACACCGTGCATACAGCCAGTGAGAAGGGCGGAAAAGAAAACCGAAAAGGCGGCATTTTTTCCGGTGGAACAAAAAAGTGCCAGAGAGAACAGGGTCCCGGTGAAGAAGAAGACTCCCGCACAGGAAAGGGGGTTGGAAAACTTCCAGATATACAGAGTGGAAGCGGACTGGATGCAGAGGAGACCGAAAAGAGGAAGCAGGACACCTGTGAGAATTGCAGCTGCGTGGCTCAGATGGTAGGTTTCGGAAATATAAGAGGGCATCCAGGTGGTGACCCCATCCCGAAGCATTCCCTGGAGAACAATGGTGAGCATGATACATAGAAGCAGCGGACTTAAGAAAAAATTTTTCTGTGAACTGCCCTGGATGGAAGCGTTTTCTATGGAAATAACCGGTGCGTCCTCACAATATCGGTTCCAAACCAGAATCATGATGATTCCGCAGATGGCAGAAAAGAAAAAACAGTCCGCCACCCCCAGAAAGAGATCAGAGGCGGCCAGAGAAAGCTCTGGGCAAAGCCGTTAAAACACCAGACAACAAGCATCTGGTAAGGATTCCGACAGAACGGAATACAAAGGTTCATCAGGACAGTCAGGCTCAATCCGAGGAAAATGAGTTTTTTCGGAGAAATGTGGTCCCCCAGAACGCCGCTTACCAGCTGACCTGCGCCGTAGGTAATAAAACTTCCGGTGAGTGCCATGGAGAGCTGGCTTTTGGAAAAGCAGGGTAAGTGCGGAGGCTTTTGTTTTAAAAGGTGATAAATTCAAAATAAACTCTGTCCCTCCCAATCTTTGTCAGGCAGTGCGCCCAGGAGCTTGGCAATGGTCGGAGCCAGATCCTTGATGGAAGTGTTGGAAAGTGTACTTCCGGGAGTGAAATAAAGATGAAGGTCAAGAAAACAATTTGAAATCTGTCTATTGATTTCTGGAAGAACAATCTTTATAATGGAAGAGATTAGTTTTTAGGAGGGAAAAAATGAACCATAATCAAATACCTGGCGGAGACCCTGATCAGAGACCAGGCGATCAAAATAATAACCGGAATGGCAAGGGAACGAAGAACGGTCAGACCATTCTGATTTTTCTAGTGATTTCCCTGGTAGTGCTTCTTCTGGTAAATTTTATGAACGGGATACTCAAGGACTCCACGGAAAAGGAGATCACTTATAATCAGTTCATGAAGATGCTGGAAAACGGAGAAGTGGATAAGGTGGTCATCCAGTCCAGCGAGATTGAGATCACACCGAAAAACCAGCCTTTCCCTGGGATGGAGCTGACCTATTATACAGGTGTGATGGCAGATGACAATCTGCAGCAGAAGTTGGAAGCAGCCGGTGTGGACTACACACAGGAGATCCCGGATGTGACGGGAGCGATCCTCTACAATATTTTAAGTCTGGTGATCCCTCTGGTCCTTGTATGGGTGGCATTTGGTTTCATCATGCGGAAAATGGCCGGCGGCGGAGGTGTCATGAATGTGGGAAAAAACAAAGCAAAGGTTTATTCCCAGAAGGAGACAGGCGTAACCTTCAAAGATGTGGCAGGACAGGATGAAGCGAAGGAATCTCTTCAGGAAGTGGTGGATTTTCTGGAAAATCCCGGAAAGTATACGACCATTGGAGCCAAGCTTCCCAAAGGAGCACTTCTTGTCGGGCCTCCGGGAACCGGTAAGACGCTTCTGGCGAAGGCGGTAGCCGGTGAGGCACATGTGCCTTTCTTTTCCATTTCCGGTTCTGATTTTGTGGAAATGTTTGTCGGTGTAGGTGCATCCCGTGTCCGCGAACTCTTTGATGAGGCGAAGAAAAATGCCCCGTGCATCATTTTTATCGATGAGATCGATGCGATTGGTAAAAGCCGTGACAGCCGGTACGGTGGTGGAAACGACGAACGGGAACAGACGCTGAACCAGCTTCTGGCAGAGATGGATGGCTTTGATACCTCCAGTGGGCTCCTGATCCTGGCGGCAACCAACCGTCCGGAGGTACTGGATTCCGCCCTTCTCCGCCCTGGCCGTTTTGACCGGAGAGTCATTGTAGATCGTCCGGATCTTAAGGGGCGTGTGGATATCCTCAAAGTGCATGCGAAGAATGTTCATCTGGATGAGACCGTTAATTTTGAAGAGATCGCACTTGCCACCAGCGGAGCTGTCGGTTCTGATCTGGCGAACATGATCAATGAGGCGGCAATTCTGGCAGTCAAGAAAGGCCGTAACCGGGTATCCCAGAAAGATCTTTTTGAGGCAGTGGAAGTGGTTCTCGTCGGTAAAGAGAAGAAAAACAAGATTCTGAGCCAGAAGGAACGGGAGATCGTTTCTTATCATGAAGTGGGACATGCACTTGTGAGTGCACTTCAGAAGCATTCCGAGCCGGTGCAGAAGATCACCATTGTTCCCAGGACCATGGGAGCACTTGGGTACGTTATGAATGTGCCGGAGGAAGAGAAATATTTAAGTTCCGAGGATGAGCTTCGTGCCCGTCTGGTGGAGTGTGTGGGTGGCCGTGCGGCAGAAGAGATCGTTTTTGATTCTGTGACCACAGGCGCTTCCAATGATATCGAGCAGGCGACAAAGATCGCCAGGGCCATGGTGACGCAGTATGGTATGTCAAAGAAATTCGGTCTTATGGGACTGGAGATCTCAGCAAACCAGTATCTGGATGATCGGACGGTCATGAACTGCAGTGATGTCACTGCCGCAGAGGTGGACGAGGAAGTGCGGAAGGTTCTTCAGGAGTCCTACGATGAGGCGAAACGTCTTCTGACGGAGCATCGGAAGGCACTGGATCAGATCGCAGAGTTCCTGATCAAAAAGGAAACCATTTCCGGTAAGGAATTTATGGAGATCTTTGATCAGGTGGAGAAAGAGGATCAGCCGGAGAGCGCGAGCGAGGCGGCAGAGGTCAAAGAGACTGAAACGAAGGCGGATGATTCCGAAACGGAGACTTCCGGGACAGAAGCGGAGACTGAGATTTCCAGGAACGTTCCGGCGCCGGAAACCATAGAAAATAAAGAAGATACAACCGTGTAAGACACAGTCGATTCCAAGGGCTGCCGTCTGGAGAGATCCTCCGGACCGGCGGCCTTTTCTGACAGGAGGACAGAAATGTTTGATATTCAGGAAGAACTGAAAAAGCTGCCGGGAAAGCCCGGCGTCTACATTATGCATGATGAGAAGGATGCCATTATCTATGTTGGAAAGGCCGTTTCTCTGAAAAACCGGGTGCGGCAGTATTTTCAGGCCAGTCGGAACAAGGGAGCCAAGATCGATCAGATGGTGACCAGGATTCGGCGTTTTGAGTATATTGTGACCGATTCGGAACTGGAAGCACTGGTTCTGGAGTGTAATCTGATCAAAGAGCATCGTCCGAAATACAATACCATGCTGAAAGATGACAAAACCTATCCGTTTATCAAAGTGACGGTACAGGAAGAGTATCCGCGGATCCTTTTTTCCAGATCCATGAACAAAGACAAGAGCCGGTATTTTGGACCTTATACCAGTGCCGGGGCCGTGAAGGATACGATCGAACTTCTGCGAAAGGTTTATAAGATCCGTTCCTGTCAGCGGAATCTGCCGCGGGATATCGGAAAAGAGAGACCTTGTCTGAATTATCATATCCATCAGTGCAAGGCTCCCTGTCAGGGATATATTTCAAAAGAAGAATACCGGAAAAATGTCAGTGAGGCGATGGATTTTCTGAACGGGAATTATGAGCCGATTATGAAGCTCATCACAGAGCGCATGAATGAGGCGGCGGAAAATCTGGAATTTGAGACGGCCATCGAGCAGCGGGAGCTCTTGAACAGCGTGAAACAGGTGGCCCAGAAGCAGAAAATCACAGTCAGCGACGGGGAGGACAAGGACATCATCGGCGTGGACATTCAGGATACGGATGCCGTCGTGCAGCTGTTTTTCGTCCGTGATGGAAGGATGATCGGAAGGGATCATTTTTTCCTCAGGGTAGCTCCGCAGGATACGGAACGGGATATTGTGGGAAGCTTTCTTACTCAGTTTTATGCGGGAACGCCTTTTATCCCGAGAGAGATCATGCTGCCCTGTGAGGTGGAGGATGAGCAGGTAGTCAGTGACTGGCTTTCTGCCAAGCGTGGCGGGAAAGTTTACCTCCGGGTGCCGAAAAAAGGAACCAAGGAAAAGCTTGTGGAACTGGCAGGGAAAAATGCGGCCATGATCCTGAGCCAGGATAAGGACCGGATGAAAAAAGAAGAAGGAAGGACCATAGGAGCCATGAAGGAAATCGCTGAATGGCTTCAGCTTCCGGAACTGACCAGGGTGGAAGCCTACGATATCTCCAATATCAGCGGTTTTGAGTCGGTTGGTTCCATGGTCGTTTATGAACGGGGGAAGCCAAAACGCAGCGATTACCGGAAATTTAAGATCCAGACGGTTCAGGGACCGGATGATTACGCCAGTATGGAAGAAGTGCTGACCCGGCGTTTTTCCCATGGACTGGATGAACAGGCGGAGATCAAAGAGGCGGCTCTAGAAAAAGAATTTGGAAAATTCAGCATTTTCCCGGATCTCATCATGATGGACGGCGGCAGAGGTCAGGTGAATGTGGCGCTGCGGGTTCTGGACAGGCTGAACCTGAAAATTCCGGTTTGCGGTATGGTAAAGGATGACAATCACCGGACCAGAGGACTCTATTTCCATAATGTGGAGATTCCTATTGATACAAACAGTGAGGGGTTCCGTTTGATCACACGGATCCAGGACGAAGCGCACCGGTTTGCGATCGAGTATCACCGGTCTCTTCGAAGCAAGGAACAGGTACATTCCATTCTGGATGATATCGAAGGCATCGGGCCAACCCGGAGAAAATCCCTCATGCGGACATTCCAGAGTCTGGAGGCAATCCGGGAAGCAGAGGTGGAAGAACTGAAAAAAGCCCCCTCCATGAATGAACAGAGCGCCCGGAGAGTCTATGAATTTTTTCATAAAAAGTGTAAAGAAAACGAGGAATAATCCGTTGAACGTACCGGCAAATTATGGTAGACTGATGTCATGCAGAATTGCATGTGCCGCTTTGCGGCGAAGCAATTTCGTAGGCGGCATGACAGCGGAAAGCGTCGTGCCTGCGATCTGAAGAAAAGGAGAAAAGGCATGGGAAGTGTAGCATTATCAAAGATTGTCGAGCAGCTGGACTTGAAAAATGTGACGCCGGAAGTGGATATCGGCAAGATCCGCATCACATTGCCGGAGATCAACCGTCCGGCTCTGCAGCTGACAGGATATTTTGATCATTTTGATTCCAAACGTGTTCAGATCATCGGATATGTAGAGTACACCTATCTGGAGCACTTAAGCCGGGAGAGAAGGCTGGAAGTTTACGAGCAGTTTCTTTCCTATGATATGCCCTGTTTGATCTACACCACGAAGACCACGCCGGATGAGGATATGCTCCGGATGGCCATTGAGCGGAACATTCCTATTTTTACGGCACATAAGACCACCACATCTTTCATGGCAGAGATCATCCGCCGTCTGAATGTGGAGCTGGCTCCCTGTATTTCCATCCATGGCGTATTGGTGGATGTTTACGGCGAGGGTGTTCTGATCATGGGCGAGAGCGGCATTGGCAAGAGCGAGGCTGCTCTGGAGCTGATCAAGCGAGGCCACCGTCTCGTCAGCGATGACGTGGTGGAGATCCGCCGTGTCAGCGACGATACCCTGGTGGGAAGCGCGCCGGACATCACCCGGCATTTTATCGAGCTTCGCGGCATCGGCATCATCGACGTGAAGACCCTGTTCGGTGTCGAGAGCGTTAAGGACACTCAGTCCATTGATCTTGTCATCAAGATGGAAGAGTGGGATAAAAACAGAGAATACGACCGCATGGGTCTTGAGGAGGAGTACACGGAGTTCCTTGGAAACAAGGTAGTCTGCCATTCCCTGCCGATCCGTCCGGGCCGTAACCTGGCTGTCATCGTAGAATGTGCGGCTGTCAACCACCGTCAGAAGAAGATGGGCTACAACGCTGCCAAAGAGCTGTACAACCGTGTACAGGCATCTCTTACAAGAAAAAGAAATCCGGAGGAAGAATAAGATGAAAGAGTATTGTTTTGGTATTGATATCGGAGGAACAACGGTAAAATGTGGTCTTTTCAATGTAAAAGGCGACATTCTGGAGAAATGGGAGATCCCCACAAGAACGGAAAATAATGGCGTGAACATCCTTCCGGATGTGGCTGCCACTATCGATGCAAAGATCCAGGAAAAAGGCATCGCCCGCGACACGATCGCCGGTGTGGGCGTCGGCATCCCGGGACCGGTCAATGAGGAGGGTGCAGTCATCTGTGCCGTAAACCTTCACTGGGGTTATGTAGAGCTGGAAAAAGAACTGGAGAAGCTCACCGGCCTGACCGTAAAAGCTGGAAATGACGCCAATGTGGCAGCTCTCGGTGAAATGTGGAAGGGCGGCGGAGCCGGCTATCACAACGTTGTCATGGTAACCCTCGGAACCGGTGTCGGCGGCGGAATCATCGTCAATGGAAAGATCGTGACCGGAACCCACGGTGCAGGCGGAGAGATCGGCCATGTGCATGTGGAGGATGACGAGCACGAGTCCTGTAACTGTGGAAATCAGGGCTGCCTGGAGCAGTACGCCAGCGCTACCGGCATTGTCCGTCTGGCAAACCGTATGCTGGCTGCCACCGACAAACCCTCCGTACTGAGAAACGAGGAAGTGACTGCAAAATCCGTTTTCGACGCTGTAAAAGCAGGCGACGAGCTGGCTATGGAAGTTGCCGAGAAATTCGGTAAATATCTGGGAACCGCTCTGGCTGTTGTTGCCGGCGTGGTAGACCCCGAGGTTTACGTTATTGGCGGCGGCGTTTCCAAGGCTGGTAAGATCATTCTCGACTATATAGAGAAATATTACAAGAAATATGTCTTCCAGGGCAGCCGCGACTGTGCCTTCGCACTGGCTGAGCTGGGCAACGACGCAGGCATCTGCGGAGCTGCAAAACTGGTATTGGGCTAAATAGGTTATGAGTTTCAGGCAGGGTCTTCTTTGCAGGGCCCTGCTTTTATATTATAGGTATCTGATGAAAAATAGCTGGTTTTGTATTTTACAAATCCAATAGAAAGATGTTGGGGTCAAAAGGTATTTTGCCCCCAACTGATGCCTACGAATTGCTCCGCTGCAAGGCAGCTCACGCAATTCTACAAACATTCGAAATCCGCTGATTTACTGCGTAAATCGCTACTTTCTCATGTTTGGCGGGTCCCAAGTTCAAAAGCCTTATCGTGCAAGCACGAACGGCTTTTTGAGCTTTTGACCCTGGCATCATAGAAATGGAGCATTAAATTATGGATATGAAAAAAAGAAGAGACATGCAGCTTTTGTATGTTGCTGACGAAGCGATTATGGAAGAACAGAGTGTTTGTAGAAAGAAATTGCAGAAACTTAACTTTATGGATCGGTCCGATTTTGATGGAGTAGCAGAAACCGTAAAGGATCTTTTTGGCAAGACAGGAAAAGACTGCACGGTCAATCCTCCGTTTTACTGTGACTATGGCTCTCATATTGAGGTGGGCGAGAATTTTTTTGCAAACTATAACTGCATGATTATAGATGTGGCGAAGGTCAGAATTGGCGCTAACTGCTTTATGGCTCCGAACGTGGCTATTTATACAGCAGGTCATCCGGTTCATCCGGATACCCGCAATTCCATGTTTGAGTACGGAAAAGAAGTAACCATCGGAGATAATGTGTGGATCGGAGGAAATACGGTAGTTTGCCCGGGAGTACATATTGGAAATAATGTGGTGATCGGAGCCGGAAGCGTGGTGACAAAAGATATCCCGGACTGGTCGGTTGCAGCCGGAAATCCATGCCGGGTGCTTCGTAAAATCACGGAAGAGGACAGAAAAAAAGCGTTTCATAAGGAAGAAATCGATGAGGAAGCATGGAATGTGATATGCGGACAGGAAGAAAAATAATCATCATCGTGATTGGTTCGATTATAGCGGCCTATGGCATTACCCTTGCGATGTATGCAGGATTTGGAGGCGCAACCCTTGCGTTTTTCTATGACCGGTCCCAGATACAGATTGGTACGATTCTTTATCAGGTGATATATAGTTTCTGCGTTGATCTGTTCGCAAATACGCATGTGTACAGCATTCATGTGTGGGTAAATGCGCTGATTATGCTATTGGGAGTCCTGCTTTTTGCAGTTGGAACCGGATTTTATGCAGCTGCTTCACTGGGACGCGGTTCCTATGAGGCCTTAACCTTTTCACTTGCGGAAAAGAACGGCTGGCAGGTAAAAACAGTACGGATGATACTGAATCTTGTGATGGTGGTTGCCGGAGTTCTGTTAGGCGGAAAGTTCGGCGTATGTACGATTGTAACCATTCTTATTTCAGGACCAATGATCCAATTTACAGCAGTAAAAGCAAAAAAGTTATTTAAAATATAGAACCAATAGGGACGGAGATAAAGGCTTTTTCATTCTCCCTGCTGGTCAGGCATATATTGGAATGAATGCTGCATCAGGCGGTAAGTTATGAACGATCAAAAGCTTGAAAATCTCCTGAATCTGGCGCTGGATGCCACGTCGGAGGAGCTGGAGCGCTCGGAGCGGCTCTCGGAAGGCTACGACCGGGCGGATAATACCTGGGATCTCATCATCAAATACAATGGAGATCTCACAGAGCTGGAGCGGGAAGGGGCGGTATTCACCCCGCTGGTCAATGAATACGCTATTGTGACGATCCGTCAGGAGCTGATTCCCTGGCTGGCGGCTCAGGTACAGGTGGAATATATTGAAAAACCAAAGAGGCTGTCCTTCACTGTTAATCAGGGAAGGGCAGCCTCCTGTATTAACGGGCTTTCAAGAGCTCCTCTGGGACTAAGTGGAAAAGGTGTACTGCTGGCAATCATCGACAGCGGCATTGACTATACTCATCCGGATTTTCGGAATGCTGACGGAAGTACCCGGCTTCTGGCCCTGTGGGATCAGACGGCAGAAGGAACGCCGCCAAAAGGCTATCGGATCGGAAGTGAATTTACCCAGGAAGAGTTAAATCAGTCTCTACGGGAAAATCAGGTCCTGAGCCTGGATCTTTCCGGTCACGGAACCGCAGTCGCGGGGATTGCGGCCGGAAATGGAAGGGCTTCCAGTGGAAGATATCGGGGCGTGGCGCCGGAGAGCGAGCTTCTGGTAGTGAAACTGGGGATTCCCAGACCGGATTCTTTTCCGAGGACAACAGAACTGATGCAGGGCGTGGATTATGTGGTCCGGAAAGCTCTGGAGCTATCCATGCCGCTGGTGATCAATTTAAGCTTTGGGAATGGATATGGGTCCCATGACGGAACCTCCCTTCTTGAAACTTTCCTGGATGATATTTCCGCTTACGGCAGAAGTTCTATTGTGGCAGGAACCGGAAATGAAGGGGATGCCGGCGGTCATACGGGCGGCTGGCTGACGGAAGGAGAAGAAAAAACACTGGAACTGGCGATTGGAGAGTACGAAACGGGGACAAATATCCAGCTCTGGAAGTCCTATGTGGATAACTTTTCTGTCTCGTTGATCGCACCGGAAGGTGTGGCCATTGGCCCTTTCCAGGAAAATATGGGAAGTCAGCGATATCGGGCCAGTGGAACGGAGCTTCTGATCTATTACGGAGAACCAAGCCCATACAGCTTGGTTCAGGAGATTTATATGGATTTTCTGCCTGTAGAAAATTACATTGACAGCGGCATCTGGAAAATCCGCCTGACACCGGAAAAAATCACAGAAGGCCGTTATGACCTCTGGCTTCCAGCCCGGGAGGAACGGAACCAGGACACCTATTTTTACCGGCCAGATCCGGACACAACCCTGACGATTCCCTCCACCGCCGGGAAAGTGATCTCTGTGGGAGCCTATGATTCCCGGCTGATGACCTACGCTTCCTTTTCCGGGCGGGGCTATACGAGGGATGGGCGTAACATCAAACCGGACCTCTCAGCCCCTGGTGTTAACATCATGACCACAGCCCCCGGGGGAGGCTACGCCCCCCGAACCGGCACTTCCTTTGCCACGCCCTTTGTCTCCGGCTCAGCCGCTCTCCTCATGCAGTGGGGGCTGATCGATGACCGCGATCCCTACCTCTACGGCTCCAAACTCAAAGCCTATCTCATCAAAGGTGCTCGTCCCATTCCCGCTGTCAAAACTTACCCGGATCAGCGATTGGGGTATGGAGTGCTTTGTGCGGAGGAGAGTCTTCCGCGGAGGTGAAAGTTACAGAAAAGATTGATGAAAACGGCGCCACCTGTTTGGAAAGTGCCGTTGATTTCTACTGGTTTTTAGTATTTGAAAGTTTTAATTTTCTCATTTTCCTTAGAAACAGAAAAACGACACAAAATATGCCGCAGCTATCAGACAGGGGCTGCGACGATATTTAATGTCGTTTTTTATTTCCATTTATGTAATTTTTCTCAATGTCAGCCAGTATAACATATTTCTTTTTCAAATGTAAGCTCATTTTTTAACTAACATTTATCCCCGATATGTTATACTGGAAAAAAAGCGAAAGGGAATGAGATTCCGGGAGGAGAAGAGATGAAAAACGCACCAGCTTATATAAAAATTTACAACCGATTAAAAAACGAGATCCAGAAAGGAACCTATCCGGTGGGAGGTTTTCTGCCGAAGGAATATGAACTGGAGGAAATCTATCAGGTAAGCCGGACGACGATAAGGAAGGCGGTCAAAATTCTGGCGAAAGAGGGGATGGTGGAAGTCCGTCAGGGGCGTGGAACCAGAGTGCTGGATCACAAGGCCATCCAGAATTACAATAAGGTCACGTCCGTGACGGAGGCTCTGAGGAAAAAAGGTTATGAAGTGACCACCGGAGATATGCTGATCGATGTGATCGAGGCGGATAAACAGACGGCAAATGAACTGGAAATTCCGGAAGGCACCAGGGTGGCAAGGATTCAGCGGCTGCAGCTGGCGGACGGAGAGCCGGTGACACTGATGGAAAACTATATCGAGTACAAACGGGTTCCGAAAATCGAGGAATTTCAGAATGAGTTTGTAGCGCTGTATCAGTTCCTGGAGGAAAAATACGGGCTCCAGATCGATGGAACCAGAGACCGGATCTCAGCGAAAACAGCGACCTTTATGGAGGCGCAGGTCCTGAAAACAGAGCCGAAGGATGCGCTTCTGGTGGTACACCGCATCACTTATTATCAGGACAAACCGGTGAGCATCGACCATGTACGGATCATCGGAAGAAAATATGAGATTGAAATCTCAGGAAAAGGACGGAGTAAATGACGGATGAAGTGGAAAGAATAAAACTGGCAGGACAGATCGACATCAGCTGTGTGCAGGCCTTTCATACGCTGAAAGAGATCGACGAGATGATAGAAATCGCGAAAAAATACGGGTTTGCCGCGGTTTTTACTCTGCCTGCATTCAGCGCTCATGTGGCGGAACGGCTGAGAGACTGTAAGGAGATTCATACGGGCGGCGTGGTGAGCTTTCCCGGAGGCGGAGATACCATAGAGCAGAAAAAGAGACAGGCAAAAGAACTCTGGGAGACAGGCTGCGAGGAAGTGGATATGGTCATGAACCTTACAGCGCTTAAAAGCCAGGAGTTTTCTTATATAAAGGAAGAACTGACTGCTGTGAGGGAAGCCATTCCGGCGGCCATTCTCAAAGTAATCATAGAAGCGCCGCATCTGACGGAAGCGGAGATCCGCCAGGCAGTGGAACTGTGCATAGAAGCCAGAGCGGATTATGCGAAGACCAGCACCGGCTGGTATCCGGAATATCCTTCCACCGTGGAGCAGGTACGGATCATGAGTGAAGCGGCAAAAGGAAGAA
>OLPT01000827.1_pt1 | contig 20954 bp, 20 predicted proteins | sample 1673051 | NCBI WGS metagenome assembly OLPT01 (sample SAMEA3136750, study PRJEB25190) | human gut metagenome | biome: human gut; feature: human-associated habitat; material: faeces | place: Austria | collected 2013
CATACATGGAAATGATCTTCTGATCAATATCAGAAATATCTTTCTGACGTTTTTTCACCACCTGTGGTTCAAATGTTGATTTTCGGTCCTGCGGCACTTCGATTTCCATCGATCCATATCGGCTGTTGACCTGTTTGCGCTTATACCCATTGCGGTAATCATCATTATCCGAACGTTCTGATTTTTCATAGCCGAGATGATCGTCCATTTCCGCTTCCATCATTTCCTTAATGGTACCGCCTAAAAGATCCTTGAGCGCATCCTGGATGTCTTCAGCAGACTGGATATCATACTCTTCCAGGAGCTGATGGATAATGTTTCGTTTTCCTTCGGTCATTTGTACTCGATGTACCGGTTTCTTTTGTCTTGCCATAATAAAAGGTCCTCCTAATGATATTTATTGTATCATAGAAGAACCTTCCAAACATTATTTTACAGAAAAAGTTTCATACTCTCTTTAAAACAAATAGAAAGTATTTACTGGGGATGTTCTGGTCAATTTGATCGGTTTATACAAAACTATTTTCATGACCAGGCTAAACGCTATGATGTAAAGCTCTATAATATGCAAGATGAGGAGTTTTAATTACTCCTCATTTCTTGCTTGTATAAACTACTATTCATGGGATTCCATATTCATACTATCGTATTATTCTGCCATCAATTTTTCGAACCAGGTATCCATGACAATGATGAACTGGCCTGCTCCTTTCCATTCTTGCAGCATTTCATCCAGAGTTTTGCGCTTCACATATTTCTGCACATACACCCAGGTGGCAACACTGCTGGCCTGAGAGATAATTCCTGCTATAATTTTACGCATAGTTTCTTCAAATTCCGCAATTTCTTCTTTTGGAACGATGTCATAGAGATCCGGAATCTGAAAATCTTCCTTCTCACAATTTTCATCCACATCAATTAGATCTGCTGTCACTCTCTTTCTGGATTCCTCAGGTAATTTCAAATATTGCCAGATCATTGAGACCACTTCGGACGGTGTGTCTTTTTTGATTGGTGGTAATTGTATAAAATCAGTTTTTTCACTCATTTTCATATCCTCCTCAAGATAAAATAAAATCAATAATAGATTCTCTTGTCATGTCCAGTACAGTATCTACAACCACTCCTGCAACCAGAATCAGATACAGAATAGTGCTCAGCACCAACAGGAATGCAACCTGAACCCAGTCATGGTAACAGTATGCAGTCGCTATAATCAACAAAGTGAATAGAAACCCCAGGATTCCCCTGACAACCGCATAAGTCTGTACTGACATTTTCACTGCCAGGCCGATCACAAAAAGGATCAGCCATACCGGCAGTAATAATATCTTCCCAGCAAGTTTTAAAATAAACATGTGTACCTCCTATCTTACCAGTCCTGCATATCATGGTTCACCTCTGCCTGATAATACCCGTTCATCGTGGACGGTGCATTAAACAGAGCTGCCAGTAAATATTTCTTGATGTTCTTCACTTTGCTTGTATTCCCGCTCATACAGTGCAAGACATACTCTATGTGTGAATAAGTCAGCATCAAAAACTTTTTCTTCACCAGTGCTGTCGGATACCAGTTGCTGGCAATCAAAATCTTGTCGTTTTTACACATCACTGTCTCTACGATCAGGTTCACGATTTCATCAACCTGTCGCATATCGTCATGATGGGTTACTTCCAGTGACTCATAATCAACGGTCTCTTTGACCAAATTTTCATAAGCCTGATATTCCTCAGTAGGATTATCGCCATCGGATCGATTCTCATCTGCAGATACGATTTGATTAGATTTATTATCATTCATTTCAGTATCACTAAGATTAGTATTATTAGGGTTTGAAATGTAAACTTCTTGAAGTTTGTTTTCGGGACTTCTAGAAGTTTGATTTTGGGACTTCATGAAGTTTGAATTGTAAACTTCTGTAGATTCCTCATTTTCCTCAGAAGTTTGTTTTTTAAACTTCTTCAATTCATCCTCCAGTGATTTCTCTTCCGTTTTTTCCAGCATAAAGGTTTTCACGTAGATAATGTTCACCTTTCCAAATCCCTGTCTGCGTTTCTCAATCAAACCAATTCCTGTTTCATCATCCAGTTCCTGCATGGATTTGATCGCTTTATTTCGACCACAATTCAGTAATTCCATAATATCTTCTATCGAAAAGTAAATATATGCTCTGTTTTTTTCATCAAACCATTGATTTTTAATGGACAGGGACATACGATCCAGCATCAGTCCATATAAAATTTTAGCATCGCTTGATAAATCTTTAAAGTAACTGTCTGTAAATAATGCTTTTGGTATACGGTAGAAGCTGAACTGATCAGCTTCTGTTCCGTAAAAATATTTGAATTTCATCTTTTTATCCATAACTTCCTCCTTTCGTTTTCTGTACAGAAGTCCTCTTTCTAAACTTCTGTGTCTCTTTTCTTCTTCTGTTTCTTACTTAATCGTTTTGTTCTTGAGACCATTTTTCCAGCAAGGATTCTATCACCCGTTCCATATCATCAGCACTGTAACTCTCTGGAAAATACTTCGTCAGCTTCTTTTCTGAAAATGTAATAGATCTTGATGGAGGCTTCACCATCATACATTTGTTAAAAATCGTTAGCATTCCCACCTGATTAACCGAACATTCATTCAGCTGATTTCTAAGAGCTGTAATCTGCTGTGGTTTGATAAAGCCAGTGTCTTTAATATACTCGTAGATCCATTCCTGAATTTCTTTATCGATGTAGGAAATATCTACTCCAACTGTGAAAGTCAGCTTTTTGTTATCTACCATATCAAGAAGTTCTGGAATTAGCTCTGTCAGACGAATAAATCTTTTTACTTGTCTTCCACTAATTCCTTCTGATTCACCAATAATGTCCGTTGTTAAATTCGGGACATTTTGTCCCGCATTTTCTTTGCTAGGCCTTCCCGCCTTTCTCTTCATTGCCTCCAACTTCATTCGATACGCAAATGCCTTCTCACTCGGCAATAACTCCTCCCTTTGGATGTTGGCGTCCACCATCGCTATTACGGCATCATCATCTGATAATTCTCTTACGATAGCTGGGATGGTAGTAAGTCCTGCCATTTTTGCTGCATGTAATCTTCGATGACCGGAGATCATTTCATATTCATCATTGCTGTCCACTCGAAGCAGTACCGGTGTCAGTACACCACTAAGCTTTACACTTTCAATCAGATCCTGCATCTTCTCATCATCAAGAACCTTAAATGGATGATTCTTGAATGCATGGATTTTGTTGATCTCAATCTCCATTGCTGATTCTTCATTAACAACACCTAATAATTCATCAAGACTTGCCAGTTTAATTTTCTCACCCGGTCTATTTTTCATCACTCATAACCTCCTGTGTCAGATTCATATATGCCATAGATACTTTACCTTTCGGACAGTGTGTGTAGATGCTGATTCCTTCTGCACTTGTCTCTGCCGCTTTTACTGACATTGGGATCACATTTTTAAAAATCGCAATCTGGCTTCCATAAGTTTCTTGCACAAGTGCTGCAATGTCCTTCGCATAGTTTGTTCTGAAATCTACCATAGTTAAAAGTATTCCTTCTATCGTCAATCTCCGGTTCAATCTTTTCTTCACCATAGAAATTGTTTTAATTAGCTGCTGTAATCCCTTCACTGGAAGATAGGCTGCCTGAACCGGAATCAAAACTGAATCCGAAGATACCAATGCATTGATCGTCATCATTCCAAGACTAGGTAAGCAATCGATCAAAATATAATCGTATCGGGATCGTATCGTATCGATGTATTCCTTCATGATCATCTCCCGGCTCATAACATTTCCCATCGTCACTTCCAAAGTTGACAATTCAATATTGGCCGGAAGCAGATCTACATTTTCCTGATGATGCAGAATACCGTCTTCCTCTGATATTTCATCTTCGTTGATCACTTTCGTCATAATGGTTGCCAAAGTAACTCCCAGTTCATCGGGCTCTACATATCCAAGACTTGCTGTCAGACTTCCCTGTGGATCTGCATCAATCAATAACACTTTTTTGCCTTCTCTTGCCAGGCCAATTCCTAAATTTACGGTTGTGGTGGTCTTGCCGACTCCGCCTTTCTGGTTTGTAATGGATATCACTTTACACATATGTTGTTCCTCCTATATTCTTTCATCAAAATTCTTCATCACGGAATGCTTCCAGATATTCATCAATAAGATCCAGATTAACTAACACGATTCGTTTGACATGGTATACTGCTCTGGCATCTTTCGCTAACTGTTGAAATGTATGGATTCCCATGGAATAAAGCATTGCCCCTTCCTCATAACGGACAAATTTCTTACGCCCTCCTTTGACAAGCTTTTCCAAATCCGGAACCTTGCTTCGGTTATTTCCCATAACGCTTCCCCCTTCTCTTCTTTAATTCTGATACAACCTCAGGATTGTCTTCTAAAAAATCATCCAGAATATTCAGATCCACAATAGCTGTCTTTCGAATCGGATAATTGGCTTCTGCTCTTTTTGCCAATCTGACAAAAGGCCAGTAGGACATCTTATAAATCTTTGCTCCTTGTGTGTAATTTACAAATCTGTGTTTCTTTCCTTCCAGATATTTTTCCAAGTCAGGTGTTTTTCGTTTTTTCATGGCTTCCTCCTTGTTTCCAGAAATTTATTTGGCAGGTACGTGAAAGGATGTATTTTCTGCATATCACCAAAATGAATAATTGCTATGCCTGACAACAAAAAAAGGACACCTTCCATTGGTATTTCTACCAAAAGAGAAGTGTCCCTTTATACACTTTATTTTTGAAAAATGCTCCTCAAAAATAATCAATATTTTACTTGTAAACAAATAAGTCAAACAGTTAAGAATCCATAGAGCTCCCTATTCTGTTTCCTTATAATCCATACATCATTATTTCAATCTATACAGCTCCAGGCCGTTTCATGTAGCTCCATGTCAATCCGTGGAACCACTTTTCCTGATTGGACGTCTATGACTACCAAACCGAACTCTTTTTTCTGGATTAGTACAGCTTTGCACCAGCCGGGATGTGGTTATCAACCATCAGAAGATGGAGCTTTTCTTCTCCCTCTTCCTCGTGGATTGCACTAAGTAACATTCCACAAGAATCAATTCCCATCATAGCTCTTGGCGGCAGGTTTGTGATAGCGATCAGTGTCTTTCCAACCAGTTCTTCCGGCTCGTAATAGGCGTGAATACCGCTTAAAATCGTACGATCTGTGCCTGTTCCGTCATCCAGCGTGAACTGTAACAGCTTCTTGGATTTCTTAACAGCTTCACATGCTTTAACCTTTACAGCTCTGAAATCGGACTTGCTGAAAGTATCAAAATCAACAAATTCCTCAAATAAAGGCTCTACCTTTACCTTGGAGAAGTCGATAACTTCTTCTTTCTCCGGTGCTGCTGTGGAAGTGCTGTTTTCTGACTTCGCAGATTTCTTATCAGCGTCCAGTGACTTCATCGTCGGGAACAGAAGCACATCTCTGATGGCCTGGCTGTCTGTCAGCAGCATTACCAGACGGTCGATACCGTATCCGATACCACCTGTCGGAGGCATACCGATTTCCAGTGCGTTCAGGAAATCTTCGTCGGTATGTTCTGCTTCGTCATCACCGGCGGCTGCGTTGGCATCCTGTGCTGCGAAACGTTCACGCTGATCGATCGGATCGTTCAGCTCGGAGTATGCGTTACACATTTCCCATGTATTGATGAACAGCTCGAAACGCTCTACCTTGGTCGGATCGGAAGGTTTCTTCTTGGTCAGCGGAGAAATCTCGATCGGGTGATCCATGATAAAGGTTGGCTGAATCAGTTCTTTCTCACAGAACTCTTCGAAGAACAGGTTGATGATATCACCTTTTTTGTGGCGTTCTTCGTATGCAATATGATGCTCTTCTGCCAGTTTCTTTGCAGCTTCATCATCTGCAACCTGGTCAAAATCAATACCTGTGTATTTTTTGATCGCATCGTTCATGGTCAGACGCTCAAACGGTTTTCCAAGATCGATCTCGATGCCATTGTAGGAGATCTTTGTGGAACCGCAGACTTTTTCTGCCAGATAACGGAACATGGACTCGGTCAGTTCCATCATGCCTTCATAATCGGTATATGCCTGGTACAGCTCCATCAGGGTGAATTCCGGGTTGTGGCGGGTGTCTACACCTTCGTTACGGAATACTCGTCCGATCTCAAATACTCTCTCCAGACCACCAACGATCAGTCTCTTCAGGTACAGTTCCAGAGAAATACGCAGTTTCACATCTTCGTTCAGTGCGTTGTAATGTGTCTCGAACGGTCTTGCCGCAGCACCACCTGCATTTGCAACCAGCATCGGAGTCTCTACTTCCATGAAATCACGTCCGGAAAGGAAGTTACGGATCTCTTTAAGGATCTGAGAACGTTTGATAAATACTTTCTTGCTTTCCTGGTTCATGATCAGATCTACATATCTCTGACGATAACGGGTATCCGTATCGGTCAGACCATGGAATTTTTCCGGAAGAATCTGTAAACTCTTGGATAACAGCGTCATTTTCTCTGCATGGATAGAAATCTCACCGGTTCTTGTTCTGAAAGCAAATCCTTCCAGACCGAAAATATCGCCAATATCAGATTTTTTAAAGTCTGCATAGGAATCGGTGCCGATGGCATCTCTTGCCACGTATACCTGAATATTTCCCTGCAGATCCTGGATATTACAGAAAGAAGCTTTTCCCATCACTCTCTTGAACATCATACGGCCTGCTACGGCTACATGAATCGGGTTTGCATCCATGATGCTTCTTCTTTCTTCATAGTCTTTCTTCAGAACTTCTTTTTTCTGTTCTTCATCCAGACCTTCTACTTCCGGTTCCTTATGGTCTTTGAGAAGTTCCGCTTCATGCGCTTCATAAATCTCTTTTACCTCAAGGGAATGATGTGTCTGGTTAAATTTGGTAATCTGGAACGGGTCTTTGCCGTTTGCCTGCAGTTCTGCCAGTTTCTCACGGCGCACCTTTAATAACTGATTCGTATCCTGCTCCTGCTTCTTCTGCTCTGCCACCTTTTTCACTCCTTCTTTTTCACTGCGATGCGTCTGTCTCCCATTCTGAAAACAGCGCTTCTGGTCTTTTGCTGATAGTTACTTATATTGCCTGTTACTTAGATATTTCTCTCGATTTTCAATACTTTATACTGCATAACTTCGCCGTCAGCCAGTTCTACATCTACCACATCACCCTGTTTTGCTCCGATCAGAGCTTTTCCAACAGGAGATTCATTGGAGATTTTTCCCTGCAGGCTGTTTGCTTCTGTGGAACCAACCAGCTGAAAATCCATCTCTTCATCATATTCCATATCCAGAACTTTTACTTTGCAGCCAACGTTGATCTTGCCTTCGTCAACTTCATCTTCCACAACAACTTCTGCATTTTTCAGGATCTTCTCAATCTCTTCAATACGAAGTTCGATATCTCTCTGTTCATCTTTTGCTGCATCGTACTCTGCATTCTCGGAAAGGTCTCCCTGTTCTCTGGCTTCCTTGATCTTTTCTGCTACTTCTTTTCTTTTTACAACCTTCAGGTCATGTAATTCATCTTCCAGTTTTTTCAGTCCGGCATATGTGAGTAAGTTTTTCTTTGCTTCCATGTTTCTACGTTTCCTTTCTTTTCATGACCATCTGACACGGTATGGCCACTCTTTATTTCTATTTTTATTTTCTGCGTTAAATTATGTCCCTTATTTATAGATATTACACGGGTTTCCACGGCATACCAGAAACTTCCACTCCGGTATCTGCCCGTTTTTTCTTCCTTGTGCAATCACAGTATTATAAAGGAAACGCGTGAAAATGTCAACCATTCCGCGGCTTTCTTCCACGGATTAACCCCTTGTTTTTAAGCTTTTTCCTTTGCAGTAATTCGGATCAGTTCCATTCTTCCAGCAGCTGTCTCAGTTCGTCCATATTCTGCACTTCATTCACTGCCGCCCGAAGCTGTGCCGAGTGTGGATATCCTGTCGTGTACCATGCTACATGCTTTCGCATCTCCCGCATCGCGGTGAGTTCACTCTTATACTGCATCTGCAGGTTGGCATGGCGAAGGATCACTGCTTTTACCTCGGAAAGTTCCGGTTTCTTCGGGATCGTGCCGTGTTCCAGATATTCTACGGTCTGCCCGAAGATCCAGGGATTGCCCTGTGCGGCGCGGCCGATCATCACGCCGTCACAGCCGGTCTCTTCAAGAAGTGCTTTCGCTTTCTGCGGCGAATCTACATCCCCGTTTCCGATCACCGGGATCGACACAGCCTCTTTCACTTTCCGGATGATCTCCCAGTCTGCCTTCCCGGAATAAAACTGCTGCCGCGTCCGTCCATGAACCGCGATCGCTGCCGCTCCACTGTCCTCGATGATCTTTGCAATCTCCACCGCATTGACATGATCCTCGTCAAATCCTTTTCGTATCTTTACCGTCAGTGGCTTGTCGATCGCCTTTGCCATCGCCGTCACGATCTCGCGGACCAGTTTCGGATTCTTCATCAGTGCGGATCCCTCGCCGTTATTTACCACCTTCGGCACCGGGCATCCCATATTGACATCCAGGATATCAAACGGTTTTTCTTCGATCTGTTTTGCCATCTCGCTCATGATCTTCGGATCTGAGCCAAACAGCTGCAACGATACCGGTCGTTCCTCCGGCAGGATCCGCATCAGATCCTGTGTATTTTTATTCTTATAATAGATTGCCTTGGCACTGACCATCTCCATACATAAAAGTCCCACGCCCTGTTCTTTGCACAGCAGACGAAATGGCAGGTCTGTTACACCTGCCATCGGAGCCAGAACCACAGGGTTCGGCAATGTTACATTTCCTATCTGAAGTTTCATCCTTCCTCCCCGTCTTCGATCTCTTCACCGAGGAAGAATACGCGGTAATACATCTCCAGGGACGCCAGAAGATCCTGTTTTTCTTTCCGGATCTGTTTGATACGCAGCACACTGCCGATCTCATCATACATCGCATCCGCATCAAGGGCTTCCGTCTTGAACTCCAGGTTGCCGTCTTCGTCAAATTCAAGCGTCAGGATTCCGCCAATCTCCTCTGTATACATCACACAGAGAATCTGCAGCTCTTCCTTTACCTGCTGTGGCAGGGCGTCAAAGTCCGGATTAAAATAATATTTCTGTTCGTAGGCACTGGCGCCACATAAAACGATTCGATCTGCGTACATCTTTCCTCCTATACATACCCGTAAAGACCGCGGACAGATACCTCTCCCGCATAGACCTCGGTGATGGTTCCGTCTTCCCGTTCCACCAGAAGTTCACCCATCGCATTGATTCCTCTCGCAATACCGGTATATTCATGTCCCGGTTCCAGCACGCGCACCTGCTGATCCTGGTTAACCAGCACTTCCTGATACGCTTCCATCATGCCGCTGAGATCCTGTGTCTTTACAAATGTCTCATAATTTTCTTCTATTTTTTTCATACATTCTGCGATCAGCGCAGAACGGTTGACTTTATGCCCGATCTCTTTTTGCAGAGAAGTGGCTTTGTCCGCCAGTTCCTCCGGAAATTCCCGCAGGTTGGCATTGATTCCGATTCCCGTCACCAGATATTCAATATAGTTCATCTGCGCGCTCATTTCCGTCAGAATTCCTACTAATTTTTTCCCGTTCAGCACCACATCGTTCGGCCATTTGATCTGTGCCTGCAGACCCAGATTACTCCGGATCGCCTGGGTCACGGAAAGTCCGATCACCAGGGTCAGCATCGATGCCCGATCCGGCCGGATTTCCGGGCGAAACAGGATTGACATATAAATAGCACTTCCGTGAGGAGAATCCCAGGCTCGTCCACGCCGCCCTTTTCCTCTACTCTGATAATCCGCCACCGCGAGGGTTCCATGGGGCGCATCTTCCTCCGCCAGCCGCTTGATCTGGGTGTTGGTAGAATCGATCTCATCATAATAATACAGTGTCTGTCCCGCCCAGCGGGTATGCAGACGGCTCTTGATTTCGCTCTCTCCCAGCACATCCGGAACATCTTTCAGGCAATATCCTTTGTTTTGTACTGCCTCGATCTCATAGCCTTCTTCTTTCAGCTGTTTCATGTATTTCCATACCGCGGTTCTGGACACCCCCAGCTGTTCACATAAATCCTGCCCGGACAGATAGCCGTCTGTCTCCAGCAGTTTTTTTAAAATTCTGGTCTTTATTGACTCCATGCATTATGCCCCCAGAGTTGCAGCCATCACGGCTTTGATGGTGTGCATACGGTTTTCAGCCTCCTGGAATACTTTGGACTGTTCCGACTGGAAAACTTCATCGGTAACTTCCATATCTTTCAGGCCAAAACGCTCGCCCATCTCTTTGCCGATACCGGTATTCAGATCATGGAAAGACGGCAGACAGTGCAGGAAGATTGCTTCTTTCTTGCCATTTGTCATAACTTCCTTCGTTACTTTATATGGAGACAGATCCTTGATTCTCTCTGCCCATACTTCATCCGGTTCGCCCATGGATACCCATACATCGGTGCAGATAACATCTGCGTCTTTGGTTCCCTCCATTACATCTTCAGTCAGTGTGATGGTTGCGCCGGATGCTTTTGCATATTCCTGGCACTGTGCTACCAGTTCTTCATTCGGAAAATATTTTTTCGGTGCGCAGGCAACAAAATCCATACCCATCTTCGCACAGGCAATCATGTAAGAATTTCCCATATTATATCTTGCATCACCCATATAAACCAGTTTGATGCCTTTGAGTCTTCCGAAGTTTTCCTGGATGGTCAGCATATCTGCCAGCATCTGTGTCGGATGATATTCGTTTGTCAGACCGTTCCATACCGGAACACCTGCGTATTTTGCCAGTTCTTCCACGATCTCCTGACCAAATCCACGGTACTCGATACCTTCGTACATGCTTCCCAGAACTTTTGCGGTATCTGCGATGCTCTCTTTTTTGCCGATCTGAGATCCCTTCGGATCCAGATAGGTGGTTCCCATGCCAAGATCATGAGCTGCCACTTCAAAGGAACAGCGGGTTCTGGTGCTGGTTTTTTCAAAGATCAGTGCTACATTTTTTCCACGCAGGGTATCTACCAGAACTCCCTCTTTCTTTTTCTTTTTCAGATCTGCGGACAGTTCCAGCAGATAAGCGATCTCTTCCGGTGTATAATCTTTTAATGTCAGAAAATGACGTCCTTTTAAATTCATGATAATTCCTCCTCTGGTTGTAAATCGAAAAATGCGGTAAATGCCGGAAGGTTCTCCCGTTCTTCCTGCGACATACGGTTCAGTTTTTCCTGTATTTTTCCCACAAGTTCTTCTACGGTATAGATCTGGTACTTCGGTACCCGGCACAGTTTCGCCGTGGCTTCCAGTGCCGCCAGATACAGTTCCTTATAATTCCACTCTCTGGAAAGTTTTAATTCCAGAGCCGTTCCCGGCAGGATCAGTTCGGTCAGGCTTCTGTAGCGTGACTCGGCACTTCCCTTGATATGATGCCACTGGCACAGCGTCTCCAGACTGCTCTCCGGAATCTGCACCAACTGCTTTAAATAATAACATTCTTCCTGATTTTCTTCAATATAATAAATCTTCCCTTTCAGTCCGTAGACCATTCTTTTTGCATCGTAATACCCGATTTTCATGTTTCGGACGCTTTTTTTCGGATTAAAGTCGATAATATTTCCCAGATTCACTCTCGGCTCAACCGTCAGAAGATCTGTCTCTTCCGGGATTTTTACCCGTTTTTCCCTGCCGATACCGAAGATCCGGATCATGATGATATTCTCATAACCGCGATCCACCAGAGAATCCAGCGGTACATTATTGATCGCACCCCCGTCTATATACATTTTGCCATGCAGTTTTTCATTCTTAAACAGCGGGAAAATGTAGGCGCTCGCCAGCAGAAAATCCTTCATCTGCCCGGGTTCCACTTCTTTGAGATCAATATCGAGTTCTTTCATCTCATCCACGCTGAACGTTTTGATAAAAATATCCACCGGGGAATTCCTGATTTTCTCTTCATCCACTACTTTATCAAGCATATCTTTTAACGGTGTCACATCCACGCCGCCCTCACTCATATGGCGAAAGGCTTCTTTGACAGCTTCCCGAAACGGCATCTCCCGTTCGAGCATCAGCTCCATCTTGGTATCGTCCACATCCATTACCTGTGAATACGTCAAATTGCTCCACATCTGCTGCGCCAGCTCAAGTTCATCCATGCAGATCAGCGCACCGTTTAAGGCACCCACACTCGTTCCTGCCACGGCATTGATTTTTACTCCCGCTTCTTTTAACGCTTTCCAGGCACCGATCTGATACGCGCCCTTCGCGCCTCCGCCTTCCAGAACCAGCCCGTACTCTTTGCTGGTGTCAATTACCGGTGTCAACATCTAACCGCACCTCCTGTTCTCCTTTTGCAATCTGCCACTGTCTCCGTTTTATATCGCATAACAACATTTTCTGCCTATTCCCGCATAATAGAAAGCAGGGGCAATGCCCCAGGACTTTCCCGGAAACATTACCCCTCTTTTTATAAACCTCTTATTTTTTCTCAATATTTTTATCTGTCATAATCTCTTTCAGTGAAGTTGCCAGTCCTGCCAGTCCCTGCAGATCAGACGGTACAATAATCTTGGTTGCTTTTCCGTCTGCCATATCTTTCAGTGCTTCCAGACTCTTCAGTGTCAGAACCGATTCGTCTGCTCCGGCTTCTTTCAGGAAACGGATACCATCTGCATTTGCCTGCTGTACTTTCAGGATTGCTTCCGCCTCACCTTCTGCCTCACGGATCATCTTTTCTTTTTCCGCTTCTGCGCGAAGAATCGCTGCCTGTTTTTCTGCCTCTGCTTCCAGGATCGCAGATTCTTTCTTACCTTCTGCTACCAGGACGGTGGATTTTTTCTCACCTTCTGCGATCAGAATCGCTTCTCTTCGTTCACGCTCTGCCTTCATCTGTTTCTCCATGGCTTCCTGGATGGCTGCCGGAGGCATGATGTTTTTCAGTTCTACACGATTTACTTTGATTCCCCACGGGTCTGTCGCAATATCCAGAGCCGCACGCATCTTGGTGTTGATCACTTCACGGGAAGTCAGTGTCTCATCCAGTTCCATATCACCGATGATATTTCTCAGTGTGGTAGCTGTCAGATTTTCAATCGCCATGATCGGATTTTCTACATTATAAGTATAAGATTTGGAATCTGTGATCTGGTAAAATACGACCGTATCGATTCGCATCGTTACATTATCTTTTGTGATTACCGGCTGCGGCGGGAAATCCACTACCTGTTCTTTTAAGTTTACCCTCTTTGCCACACGGTCAATCACCGGAATCTTAAAATGCAGTCCCGGTTCCCAGGTTCCCTGATACAGTCCCAGACGTTCAATGACATAAGCTCTTGCCTGCGGAACTACTTTGATACAGGATGTTACAATAATAACAATCAGCACTAAAACCAATATCAGAAATATAAGTCCACCCATTTTTCTTACCTTTTACCCTTTCTTTTTCACAATCAGTTTTACACCTTCGATACGCTCAATCTCCACGACCGTATCTTTTTCAATCACCGTTTCATTGTCGCCGGTCCGCGCCGTCCATTCGATGCCGCCGACGATCACCTGACCCTGATTTTTCAGATTTTCAACCGTCTGTGTCACCACAGCCTCTTTCCCAATCAGGCTTTCCGCATTGGTACGGGTTCGATTGACATTCAGATATTTCACCGCCACCGGTCTTGTAAAAATCAGTAATATCAGTGAAACAATCAGAAATATCACAAACTGCACGATACTTCCTGCACCTGTCACCGCCGCTATCCCGGCGATCAGTGCACCTCCGGCAAACCAGATCGTTGTAAGTCCCAGCGTGGCAATCTCAATCACCAGCAATACAACCACTGCTGCCAGCCATAGAATCGCATCCATGTTTCCTCCCCCTTTCCTTCCTCCGGTATGTTCCGCCTGTTCCCGCCATGTATGTTCTGTTTCTGAACACGCTCCATACCTTTGTGTATTCCCTGCACTCGAAAAATATGCCTTCCGCTTTCTTTCCGCTGCCTGCTTTTCTCTATGGTTCTTCCATCATACAATATTCTTTCTGAAAACGCAACAAAATACCCCGTGTCTTCTGAAATTGTAAGAATTCTTTTAAAATTAGCTCTTACTTTTTCAGATTCACAGGGTATTTTCCTGTTATTTTCGATACCGGATTGTTCTGTACTTCGTACTCTTTTTACCCTGGTATCATATTTTAATAAAAATGCTGGTTTCCAATCTGTTGTCCACGGCCGCTTCCGCTGTTAAAATACAGGGCATTTCCGATCGGATTGGATCCCGCCAGTGCTTCCTGCGCTGCCTGATAACAGTCGCTTCTTGCTCCCTGGCTCAATACAGATGAAAGGATTCCGCTGGCTACCGGAGAGAACTGTCCGCTCTGGTAGACAACTTCTGTGATACTGTTCGGGAACTGACTGCTTCTTACCCGATTCATAATAACCGCCCCTACGGCAACTTTTCCTGTGTTGCTTTCTCCCCCTGCCTCACACTGAATGATCGCTGCCAGAAGTGCCAGTTCGCTGTCAGATGCAGACATGGCTGTTCCTGTCTGGCTGACCTGCTCTTTTTCTTTCTGCTGTGCTTCATACTCCGCAACACTGAGTGCTGTGGTTTCTTCTATCTGAATATACTCCGCAAACATGTAAGCCGAATCTTCTCCATAACTTACCTGATACCAGTCTCCCTCCTGGCCCAGGATCTCTACCCGGCTTCCCTGTTTCATGTTTCCTAGCTGACCGGCATCCATGGACGGCTCTTTCCGTACCCGAAGAGAACTTGCTGTAACCGTTCCCTGACTGCCATATGATTCTTCGTAAAGATTTTTCGCTTCTTCACCAAATACGAGGAGATCGGATCTTACATACCCTTCTACAGATCCCGACGTGATCTTTGTCCAGTCTCCCTCCTGTTCTACTACCTGTGCCGCTGCCCCCTTCGGCAGTACGCCTACGCGTTCACTCTCCCGTGAACCTTCCTGGCGAATATTGGCATAGTCGGTTACATTCGCAGCTGCTTTCTGCGCCCATTCATCCGTATCGAGAATCGAACTCCCGGAATTGTCTTCTGTAACTTCTGTGGATGTCTCATCGGCAAGTACCAGTGTTCCTGACCCCGCTGTAACAACCAGCACGCCTCCCAGGATCCCTGCTGCTTTCCATAATTTATTCACTTGAATTACCTCCTACTGATTTCGTTCTTTTTACGATTTGTTACAAATTTGTTACGATTTGTTACGGTGTGATTGTAACAAATTTAACTTTTCTTGTCAACAGGAACATTTCGGGGGATTTCGCGGAATTTTCTGATAATTTTTGTGGGATTGTGGGTTTTGAGGGCGATATTTGTAATGCAATGTAAAATTGTGTAAATGACGAAATGTGATTAAAGTGTACATGTGTGTGCAATATATATGGAGGTTGTTCAAGACGGACGCAGAAGGAGACGGGCACCAGGGGTGGGCAACGTGGGCAGGGCAACTTTGAACTAGCCGCTAACTCCGACTACAATTCACGAGGGTCAGCTGACCCTCGCGAAAGTCTGCGTAAGCGTCGGATTTCAAAGCTTGCCCTAACCGCCCACACAGTGTTGCCCACCCCTGGTGCCCGCCTCCTTCTGCTGTGTATTGACATCTCCACTACGAATACATTCCCCACACAACCCTTTCCGCTACCGTCGCCAACACTCAGAAAGTTCGCGCTTGCTCAATAAGAACAGACAGCCTTTTGCTGGCGCTTTTAGCCGAGATGAGATCCAGTCCTTAGAAGAACTTGACAGTGAGCGGCTCTCCGCGAACTGGCACTTTAGTTCTTCTTAGGACTTAGCTCAGATCAGCGTTGCCAGCGGTTGTCTGGTCTTATTGAGCAAGCGCGGACTTTCGTCCGTTTTGCCGACACTCCCCAATAAAAAACACCCCGCCGGAAGGATTTCTCCCCCCGACAGGGCCATTTAACACTTCTATATTCTACAGCGCCGGCACATCCGTCCTCCGCGGGTCCAGAATCTGACTCGCGTCGAACAGATCGCTCGTCCGGTTCACATCCCCGTGAACATCATTCCACAGACGATACCCATCCAGATTACGTCTTCCCTGGCGCACATAATTATCCCGGATCTGTAAGAAATACTGACTCGAATCCACATTACAATAGAAGTGGAATCCCTGACTGCTCAGATAATTAAACTTCTCATTATCCGTCGTATAATCATGCCAGTCCGCCAGATCCTGTCCGTGTGCGAAAATAATCGTATCCGTTCCGCCAACCAGCGGTGCTACATACTCCAGCCATTTCTGCGTATCCGTCTGGATCCGCTCCATGCTGGCATCTCCGATCCGGATGTGACCCCAGGTATGACTTGCGAACTCCCAGCCGTCAGCCTTGATCGCATCTGCTACCTTCGTTGCCTCCGCACGCTCGTCATCCCAGTTAAAATCCGGATGCGCATCCAGCCATGCCTGCTGGTCATCTGTCAGATTCTCATGCGTCTTGTATGCAATGTCCGTACGATAACCCAAGATTCCATCATAACCCGTCAGCGCGATCATACCCTTTGCACCGTGATAAGAAGCATCCGGATGCTCTTCAATAAACTGATCCAGAAGTGGTACACAGTCATACGCACCCGTTACCATCGTTCCGTCTGCCTGTACATACTCACAGGTAGGCTTTCCATTTTCATCCAGCACGATCTTAGAAGCAATTCCTCTTCCGTCATAACTGTGATAATAACTCAGATCATCCAGAGACAATACAAACGCCTTCTTCCCTGCCGGAAGCTTCAGTTCCGTGTTTGGAGTGAAATGAACTGTGCCATCCTCGTCCGTCGTCTCGATCACCAGATCTCTCAGCCGAACCAGTACATACCCGTTATCATACATCGCCTGCGTAATCTTATTAAACTCATCTACCGTAGTCATCCACTGCTTGAAACCGGCTGCAATACTGTCATCGCCCGCAAAACCACGGTCCGGATCCACGATCAGCGAATGATAGAAAATATGAGTTACCTCATCCATGTTGACCGGAACACAACTGTCCTTCGTTGCCTGATACTCGGCAATCTTCGCTGTAATCTCCGGATCCTCCGCTGCGCCCTCTACGCTGTTTAACGTCTCGATCGCACCATCATAATCATACGTAGCTGCCAGATACTCGGCCTGCTCCATCGCCGTCGTTTTTGCATCTGTTGCAGGTGCTGCCGTATCCTGTGCGTCAGAAGAAGCATCGTCTCCTGTTTCCGTATCATCCGTAGCATCTGCGCCATCCTGACTCTGCTCCGTATCCGGTTTCTGTGTACTTCCCTGCGCCTGATCCTTTTTCAGAGTCTTCGCCAGAAAGAAAATACATACTGCCAGAACAACCAGTAAAAGGATCAGAACCACCGATTTCATCACCATGGATTTTCTCTTCTTCTTTTTCTTCAAAGCTTTCTTATCCATCTTCTCACTCATTTTTATTTATACTCCTTTCTTCTTTGTCTGGATGCCTCATACATCAGAATAGCTGCTGCCACCCCGGCATTCAGAGACTCCAGCTGTCCCTTCATTGGAATCTTGATCAGACAGTCTGCCTGACCGGCGGTTGCGTCTGTCAGACCATTTCCCTCATTTCCAATCAAAAATGCGGTTCCACCGGTATACGATTCCTCATCATACCAGCCCTTTCCCTTCAGATGTGCCGCATAAGAACGAACCCTCTGCTTTTTGAACCATGCAAACACATCCTGAAGATCCGGTGCGATCACAAAAGGAACCCGGTAAATAGATCCCATCGTAGAACGGATCGTCTTTGGATTGTAAATATCCACGCAGTTTGCGCTCATAAAGATCCCATCCACTCCGGCGCCCTCCGCCGTTCGGAAAATCGTTCCCATATTTCCCGGATCCTGCAGATCTTCGAGGACGAGAAACAGCGGGTGATCTTTCTCCCCCATCAGTTCTTCCATAGTATAATGATACTGACGCACAACGGTAAGCACTCCCTGCGGCGTCAGCGTATCACTCATCTGGGCAAACACTGAATCTTTTACCACTTCATAAGGAATCCCCTGCAAAAGTACCTGATGCTCCGGATCTTCCAGAAAACTTTCCGACACATATGTCTTTACCAGCCGTTCCCTCGGAACCTCCCGGAACATCCGTAACCCTTCCACCAGAAAAACATCCTGCTTTCTGCGCTCCCGGGCTTTCTTATTCAGCTGGATCATCTGTTTTACCTGCGCATTGCTGCTGCTTGTTATCATAGTATACCCATTCCTTTATTTTCTATAGAAGTTCCATGTAAACATGGACTTTGGCTTGTTGCCCGCGAGTCAAAAACGGCGGCATACCGACTCGGAAGGTATGCCGCCGTCACTCTCGTCTTTTTTATTTGGAATAGTTTGCAGACAGAGATTTTGCAACTTCGTACTGATATTCGGAAATACCTTTCTCCATAGCCAGTGCTTCGTTGATATCAAAGTCCACATATTCGCCGTTTTTGTATCCAACGACACGTTTTGTTTTTCCTGCTGCCAGCAGATCTACTGCATAAGATCCCATCATGGAAGCATGTACACGGTCGATACATGTCGGGCTTCCACCACGCTGCATATGACCCAGAATGGTTGCACGGGTTTCAATACCGGTAGCTGCCTCGATACGTTTTGCCATGCTGCTGGAATGTCCGATACCCTCTGCGTTAATGATGATGTGGTGTTTTTTACCACGTTTTCTTCCTTCGATAATGTTGTTGATCAGTTTCTGCTCATCATAATCGTATTTTTCTGGAAGCAGGATATCTTCTGCACCGTTGGCGATACCACACCACAGAGCCAGGTAACCTGCATTTCTTCCCATAACTTCGATAACGCTGCAACGCTCATGAGAAGTAGAAGTATCACGTACTTTGTCGATTGCTTCCATAGCAGTATTCACAGCGGTATCAAAACCGATGGTATATTCTGTACATGCGATGTCCAGGTCGATGGTTCCCGGAATACCAACTGCGTTGATTCCCAGATTTGCCAGCTTCTGAGCACCTGCAAAAGAACCGTCACCACCGATAACTACCAGACCGTCAATGCCGTGTTTTCTGCAGATATCTGCTGCTTTTTTCTGTCCTTCTTCTGTTCTCATCTCTGCGCAACGTGCTGTATACAGGATCGTACCACCGCGACCGATGATATCAGATACATCTTTTGCAGACATATCGATGATCTCTTCGTTCAGCAGTCCGTCATATCCTTTCAGGATACCTTTCATGTTCAGTCCTTTGCTCAGTCCACGACGAACAACCGCACGGATCGCAGCATTCATTCCCGGAGCATCTCCTCCACTTGTCAATACGCCAATGGTCTTGAGTTCTTTTGCCATAATGTTCCCTCCACTAATATATCTAATCTAATACCGGATAACTGGATTATCCGGCTCTATCGCCTTATCGTTTTATATTTTAATGCATATGAAGCTGTTTTTCAATACTCTTTTCCACAACTTTGACATTTTCCGCGCCGTATTTTCCGCGTAAAATACCAAGCAGATTGTCCTCGATTTCGATGCTTCTCGATGCCGGAAGATGTTTCATCTGCTTTTCTGCCCGCAGATACACGACCACATGATCGCTGCCGTCGGACTGGCGCAGCGTATCATAGAGTCCTGCCACCTCCTGCTCGTACTGTCTGCGGTCGGCAAACTGGATCCACAGCTCCCGCGGCACCTGATCGAACGAGACGATCTTTTCACAGATCAGTTTGCTCGCCTTATCATCCTCTGCTGATACTTTTCCCATGATAAATACTTTGGAATCCGTCTCGATCAGCGCAGCATTTCTCTCATAATCCCTTGGAAATACAACCACTTCCACCGTTCCGACAAGATCTTCCAATGTGATAAATGCCATCACTTTATTGTTTTTGGTGTATTTGATCGTCTTTTCCGTGATCATACCGCCAATGACCACTTTCGATTCATCTTTGACCTTCGGCATTTCGCTCTCTTCCATCGGTTGAAAATCCGAGGTCGTCGCCGTGATATTCTTTTTCCAGACATCTGCGTATTCCTCCAGCGGATGACCGCTGATATACACGCCAAGCACTTCTTTTTCAAATGCCAGCTTGTTTTCTTTCTCATATTCTCCTACGTCCGGCATCCGGATCTCGAAACTCTTTTTATCCTCCTCGCCCATGATATCAAACAGACTCATCTGACCGGTCATCGAAGATTTTTTCTCCTGGTTGACCGTATCCATCACCTGCACATAGATCATCATAAACTGCTTTCTCGTTCCGCCGAGGCTGTCAAAGGCTCCCGCTTTGATAAAGTTTTCGATTGTCCGCTTATTGACTTCTTTTCCGCTTAACCGCTGGCAAAAGTCTTTGAGCGAGGAAAATGCGCCGCCGCGTTCTCTTTCTTCCACGATCGCTTCCATCACCGGTTTTCCGATCCCCTTTACTGCAGCCATGCCATACCGGATACTGCCATCTTCTACGGAGAAACTTCCGGTACTGCGGTTGATGTCCGGTGGCAGAATCTGAATGCCCATCTGCCGGCAGTTCAGGATATATTCGGATACCTTCGACGGATTATCAATACACGAAGTCATCAATGCCGCCATAAATTCCACCGGATAATAGTATTTTAACCACGCAGTCTGATACGATACCACCGCATAAGCTGCAGCGTGTGACTTGTTAAATGCATACTTGGCAAAATCCGTCATCTCATCGTAGATCTTATTTGCCACCTGCTCGCTGATTCCGTTTGCGATACAGCCGGGAACCCCTTCTTCCTTATTTCCATAAACGAAGTTTTCCCTCTCTTTTGCCATAACCGCCGCTTTCTTCTTCGCCATGGCACGGCGTACCAGGTCGCTTCGTCCCAGTGTATAGCCTGCCAGATCACGCACGATCTGCATAACCTGTT
>OLPT01000828.1_pt1 | contig 20930 bp, 19 predicted proteins | sample 1673051 | NCBI WGS metagenome assembly OLPT01 (sample SAMEA3136750, study PRJEB25190) | human gut metagenome | biome: human gut; feature: human-associated habitat; material: faeces | place: Austria | collected 2013
CACATCCAACCCCATCACCTGTACCGATATCGGGAAGGTCGCAAAGGCGGCGGGTCTTCCCATCCATATCCACATCTCCGAGACGAAAAGCGAGCACGAGGAATGCAAGGGCCGCCACGACGGCCTCACGCCCGTGCAGTACTTCGAGAGCATCGGCGTGTTCGACGTGCCGGTTATCGCGGCGCACTGCGTGTGGGTCGACGACAAGGACATCGAGATCCTCGCCAAGCGCGGCGCGACCGTAGCCTTGAACCCTGCCTCCAACATGAAGCTCGCAAGCGGGTTCGCGCCCGTGCAGAAGCTTCTCGATGCGGGTGTGAACGTGGCGCTCGGAACCGATGGCATGGCCTCGAACAACAACCACGACCTGTTCCAGGACATGTATCTTATGGGCACGATCTACAAGGGGCATGAGCTTGATCCCGCGATCATTTCGCCCAAGCAGGTCATCGCCGCTGCCACGCGCGGGGGAGCTCTCGCGCAGGGTCGCGAAGACTGCGGGCTTGTGAAGGTGGGCATGAAGGCTGACCTCACGGTGCTCGACACGACGGGCGCTTCGTGGTGCCCCATGACGAACCCCGAGGTCAACGTCGTGTTCTCGGGTCATGGCTCCGATGTTGTGCTCACCATGTGCGACGGCGAGGTGGTCTATCGCGACGGCGAGTGCCCGGGTGTCGACCTCGAGCAGGTGAAGGCCGAGGTCGCCGCGCGCACGAAGCGCATCATCTCCGAGCTCTAAGGTAAACGGCTCGCAAAGCGGGAGCGCTCCTCTCATCGCGAGAAGGGCGCGGTGGGGAACAGCCCTAGCGCCAACAGGCCCACGGCCATGAGGAACAGCGACCGGATGAGAAGCGGCCGCCTTCCCATGGAATTCAGCCAGAACATGGCAGGCAGGGATCCCACCAGGAAGAACAAGCTCAAGACGCTCTCGCCCAAGATCGCGCTCTTCCCGACGCCCAGGCCGAAGGTGGTCATGATCTGCGGGCCGAACGTGTAGATGGCGTACATGGGAACGACCTGGCGCAACGTGAGAATCCCCAAAAATACGATGCGTGCGGCGTATCCCTTCGAGAACACCTCCGCAAAGCCGGCCTTGTGCTTGGGCTCCTCTTGACTGCAGCCACGGTAGCGCCCAAATACCACGCCGCCGACACCGCGCCCATCGAAATGCTGCGGTATTTCTTCGGCGTGAACTCGGCGATAAGCGAAGTCGCAATGGGATAGTCGGCGCCTACGAACACGCCGATGAAGAAGCGCGCCGCGACGAGTTCCCACGGGTTGCTGCAAAAAACGCTCAGAATCGAGAAGAGGGCAATGGCAACCAGGTCGATTATGAACATTTTCTTACGGCCGATGGCATCGGTCAGATAGCCGCCGGCAATGGTGCCCACCAGAATGCCCAGCATAACCGACGCGCCAATAGCGGCCGATTCGGACGCGGTGAGGTTGAACATGGGGGTAATTTGCGTAAGCGCCACGCCGATAAGCGAAAGCACGTAACCGTCCAAAAACGATCCGCCACTCGAGAAAATCGCGATTTTGCGCAAAAACGGCGTCATCGCAACGTCGTCGATGGTCTTTTTCGCCTTGCGCTTCACATATCGGGCGACGCGCTCGGGCGACCATTTGCCATGTTCTTCAACATATGCGCGCTGCGTGCGCACGTCGGGGCTCGCCTGGTGCAGAATCTCTTCGCGAGCCATATCGTTGCCTTCGCAGGCCATATCGCTGTCGTTCTTAGGCGGACTCACAACTTGAGTCGTTTTCTTAATAGCGCTCATTGTTCCTCCTTTGAAACGTAATCGCCTATAAGAAGGCTCGCCGAACCACTCCAGCGAGCCCCACTACTAACTTGTAATGCTGTGCGCGAATGCTATGCGCGCTCGGGGTCCCACTCCACAATACCGTTATTGAGGAACGGTTTCGACTCGGGAGCGTCGGCGTTGACCATTCGGAACCTTGCCTCGCCCTCGGCCGTCTTCCATACCACGGTGCGCAGGCGAACGCCAGGCAGAACGGGGGAAGTGAAGCGGCACTTGAAGCGCGTCATGGCCTCGGGATGACCAGGGAACAGCAGGGAAATCACGTGACGCATCGCCACGCCCGCGCTGCTCACGCCGTGAGCGATTGGGCGCTCAAGGCCGGTCTGCTTGGTGTAGGCCCAGTCGATGTGCTGCTGATGCCAGTCGCCCATCATGCGATATACGAGCGGCCAGTTGTAGCCGTAGGTTTCCTCGTACGCGAAGTCGGCTTCGCGATCGGGGTAATCGACAGCGTCCTTCGGGGGAAGCTCGCCGCCCCAACCACCGTCATAGATGCAGCAGTCATAGGTATCAACCGTGCACAGGTGCGTGCCGTCGGCGGAATACGACTTGCCCACCTGCTTCGAAAGCGAACCGCGACCCTCGCCGCGGTCCCAAATGGCCTCTTGGGTCACATAGGTCTCAATGTGGTCAGACATCTTGAACGGCGCATGGAAATGCACGTCGATGCCGTAATGCAGCGAACCGGAATAATCGAAGCCGTAGTCGAGCGTCGTCGTCATTTCCTCGTTCACGGTCAGCGGCACGGCGAAGATCGGGAGAACCTTCAGGTCGGGGTTTTTCGCGTCGTGTTCGTTGACGTATTCCAAGTCAACGCGACCGTCCCAGCCAGCACCGCATCCGAGCGCGCAAATCTCCAAATCTTTGAAGGTGTAGTCACGCACGAAGGGCCCGAAGGTCTTACCTACGATCTCAGTTGAAATAGCCAATGTCCTCCCCTTTCAGCAAACAACTGATTTATATGAAGAAGCCCGTTTAATGCAAAAGCTTCTTCGCACACTTCCCCACACTTGTATGGGGCAGCGCATCCACCACCTCTACGATGGTTGGAACTTTGAAATGCGCCAAGTTGTGGCGACAGTGCTCAAGCACGGCTTCCACATCGGGCTCGACGTTGGGCTCGAACACAAGGAACGCTTTCACCGCCTGGTCGCGAACCGGGTCATCAACGCCGATGACCGCCACCTCGGCAAGGCCAGGGAATGTATTGAGAACCTCTTCAACCTCAGAGGCGGAAATATTCTCGCCAGCACGCTTGATCATGTTGGACTTGCGATCGACGAAATACATCCAGCCATCCTCGTCGAAGTAGCCCTTATCGCCCGAGCGCATCCAACCTTTGCAGTCAACGCAAGAATTCGTGGCGCTCTCGTCGTTGTAGTAACCCTTCATAAGGGAAACGCCCACCTCGCCGTGGAAGACGATGTCGCCCACTTCGCCAGCGGGAAGCGTATTGCCCTTGGAATCGACCACGCGCACGTCATAGCCCAGGCCACTGCGGCCCACACTCGGCCAGCGACGCTCACCGTACGGCAGGTCAGTCGTAACCCAACACACCGACTCGGTAAGGCCGTAACAGTTCTGCAGGCGGACGCCGAAACGGCTCTCGAATTCGTCTTTCTCAGACTCCTCGATGGCCAGGTAATACTGCACCGACTTCACGTTGTGGTCGCGCTCGCCTTCCACCACAGGCTGCATCATAAGGGTGCGCACCATCATGGCGACGAGCTGCAGAGCGGTGGCGCCGAATTCGCGCACCTGCGACCAATAGCGACGCGCGCTGTATTTCTCGACGAAAACGAGCGTCGCGCCACAGGTAAGCACGGGCATAAGCGCCGCGGTTTGGAAATTGGAATGGAACGCCGGCATGGTCGTGAGCAGTCGGTCGTCGGGCGAAAGGTTGCACTGCCAATCGCCGTAGTAGCCGCCATAGAGCATATTGGCGTGGGTTAATTCAACACCCTTCGGGTCGCTCGTGGTACCCGAGGTGAAAATAATCATGGCCGTATCGAGCGGGTCGATGTCGGTCGAAACCGAAAGCTCGCTTGTCTGCTCAGCGACTTCCGCGTCGAAGTCGCGCGCCGCATCGAAGAGTTCTTCGTCACCCGCGTGCGCAATGAACAACGTAGGCACAGGGTACGGCTCTCCGCCAAGTGGTCCGGCAATGCAGCTTTCCACACCCGCGCAGTAGTAGCACTGGCAATCGGGCTCGGCGATAACCACCGAAATGTCGCACTTCTCGAACACATACACGCACTCGGCAAGCGTGTGCTGCATGTTGATGGGCACCGCCACCGCGCCGAGCTTGGCACACGCCATGCAACACGCAATGTGCTCGGGGCTGTTGTAGAGCTGCACGCCCACATTCTGGCCAGCGGTCACGCCGACCGAGCAAAGAAGATTCGCAACGCGATTGATGTATGCATTGAAGTCGGCATAGGTAAAATCGCGCTGCGAGCCATCTTTGCCATGAAACTCAAGGAAGGTATGCGACCCCCTGTTAGTGGCGAGCCATTCCCACATGTCAGCCAAATTCTGGTTTCCCACAATAGTTGCCATGCGCTAAAACCTTTCCCCCAAATTCCTGGTAAAAATCCCCAGTTTTAAATGTGGCCCGCACGAATGCGGGCCACATCAGCAATTACGCCGCGATGAGAATCGCGAAATCCCGCTTAGTTCTCGCCGATCTTGACGACGTTCTTCTCAGCGAGCTCCTGCACCTGCTCGGCGGTGTAGCCAAGCTTGGTGAGGGTATCCATGGTGTCGCCACCCTGGGCAGGCATCGGGCGCCAAATCTGGCCCGGAGTCTGCTCGAAGCGAGGCATGGGAGAGAGGCCCTTGAAGGTGTCGCCGTCTTTGGTCTCCCACTCGACGAAGTTGCCACGGGCAGCCATGTGCTTGTCGGCAACCATGTCTTCGAACTCGTAAACGCTCTGAGCAGCGATGGCATGCTCGGCCAAAATATCCTCAAGTTCGAGCTTCGTGCGCTCAAGCAGCCAAGCCTCAAGGCGCTTCTCGAACTCTTCGGCGATGGGCATGGACAGCCACAGGGAAGCGGTGTCCTCAGGCAGCTCAGGGGTGCCCCAATGCTCGCCCAGGCCGAGCTCTTCGATGATCCACTTGTTCTGGCGAATGCCGAACAGGTTCAAAGCGATGAAGCCGTCCTTGCACTTGTACACGCCGATGCCGCAGAGGTTCTGGTTGCGGGCGCCAGCGCGAGGCCACTTGATGCCGTCGTTGAGGAAGTCGACCAGGTAGTACTGGCTCATGTACATGATGCCCTCATACATTGCCCAGTCGATGCTCTCGCCCTGACCAGTGCGATCAGCCTTGCGCAGAGCAGCCAGCGAGGCAGCAATGAGCAGGTAAGAGTTGATGTAGTCACCGGAATACGGCATGGTGATCATCGGCTGCTCAGGGGTGCCGTTCTGGCAGGTGAAGCCGGCGTAGGGGCCAACGGTGCCATCGTAGGCAGGACGCTTGACGCGGTCGGGGTCGCCGAATTTACCATAGCCGGAGCAGTGAACGATAATGAGCTTGGGGTTAACGGCCCACATATCCTCATCGGTGAAGCCCTTGCGATCCCACGTGCCGCCCTTGGAGGACTCGAAGAAGATGTCGGTGTCCTTGAGCATCTTCAACAGAACTTCTTTGCCCTCGGGGGTGAACTGGTTCAGAGCGACGGAGCGGCAGTTACGACGCTCGGCCTGAGCAGCGTTCTTAGCATCGCGAACGGTGTCGCCATAGCCCGTGTTCTCGAGCCACGTAACATCGGCACCCCAGTCAGCCATGATGTTGCAAGCGCGAGGAATAGCTTCCTCCATTGCAGCGAAGACGATTTTGACGTCGTCGAGAACACCAAAGCTCGGTTTTTCGGTAGGAATGGCAGCCATATTGCTGGTCCTTTCTCGTTTCTCAGGGCGCGCCGCGCCCTCACACGGCACGCCCATTGAGATTTCCCCAAATGCGAGGCGGCATGCGCCTCACGTTATTAGTAAACGCTGCACGGCCCCGCCCACGACGGGGCCATACGATGCGAATTACTGGCGATACGCCTTGATAGCGTTCTTGGAAGCGGTGAGAATCATCATCTCGTCGGTGCCGCCGGAGACGCGGTCGTCACGCAGGTCGTGCCAGATGCGGTTGATGCGGTGCTCAGAAGCAACTGCAATGCCGCCCATAACCTGCATAGCGTCGTCAACGACCTCGAAGGAAGCGTTGGCGCAGAAGTACTTGCACATTGCAGCCTGGCCAGCGTCGACGTCGCCGCCGAGGTTGGTGTCGGCGTTCCAAGCAGCTTCGTAAAGCATGTTGCGCATGGAGTCGAGCTTGATGGCCATGTGGCAGAACTTCAGGGAGTTCAGCTGGAAGCGAGCGACCGGCTTGCCGAAGGCAACGCGAGCCCAAGCATGCTTGGCAGCGTCTTCGAAAGCAGAGATAGCCGTGCCGTAGTCGCATGCAGCAACGAGCCAGCGCTCGAAGTTGAAGTCAGCGACGCCGCGGTTGAAGCCGTTGCCCTCTTTGCCGAAGAAGTCCTTCTCTTCCATCTCGACGTTGTCGAGGTAGACCTCGCAGCAGGAGTCCATACGCAGGCCCAGCTTGGTGAGCGGGGACAGCGAGATGCCCGGCTTGGACATGTCGACGAAGAACTCGGAGATGACATCCGGGTTGTCAGCGTCGCGGCACATGATGATGAGGTACTTAACACCCTTGGAAGAGGTGATGAAGGTCTTGGTGCCGTTGAGGTAAATCTTGCCGTTCTCGCGCTTGTAGGTGGTCACGAGGCCGGAAACGTCAGAGCCGGCACCCGGCTCGGTGCAAGCGGAGTTCACAACCTGCTCGCCCGTGCCCAGGTACTTCAGGCAAGCATCGATCTGCTCCTGAGTGCCCTCGCGGACGATGGTGTTGTAACCGGTGAGCAAGTACAGAACATAGGTCGGGGCACCGTACTGGCCGAGAACCTCGTAGATCGCCATCAGCGTGGTGATGGGCTGCTCGAGACCGAGGCCACCGTGCTCTTCATCGAGCATGATGCGGTCGAAGCCCATTTCGCAAAGGCCCTGGGCCCAGCGCAGCGGGTACTCGTGCTTCTCATCGCACTCGTGGAAGTAGGTCTCCCAGTTCTCGCTCTCCATGTAGTCGCGATAGGACGCCACGATGAGCTCTTGTTCGTCGGTCAGATTGAAATCCATTGAGGAACCTCCTTATTGGTTGCACTCACATCCGGCCTCGCCGGAATATGACAGGATTAGGGGTGGGCATCTGCCCTATTGAAGCTACGCCTGATGGCGGGTCTTCCAGAATTCAGCGGAATGTTCGATGCACTCAGCAGCTTCATCGAGCATTCGGGAGTAGTGAACGAATGCATGCAGCACGCCTTCGAACACTTCGTGCTGGTTGCGCACGCCGTTGGTGTCGAGAACGCGGTGCAAAAGCTCGGAATCGTCACGCAGCGGGTCGAGACCGGCAGCGGCGATGTAGCACACGGGCATGCTCGTCGTAAGGTCGTTGTGGAACATGTCCACGTACGGTGCCTTGGTTTCGGTAGCCAGGTCGTTGAGCCAGCACTCGTTGTAGTAGATAAGGTCTTCCTTGCGCATGCCGTCGATATCCCAACCGTACAGACGCTGCGACACGGAATCCTCAAGGCCATAGAAGCCGTAATACAGAAGCAGGCTCTTCACGAAGGAGTTGTCGCCCTCTTCGTCGCGCAGCCACAAATTCGATGCCATCGAAAGAACCGCGCCGCCCGAATCGCCGGCGAACGAAAGGTCATCACCGTCGATGCCTTCTTCAGCACCATGCTCGTGCAGGTGCTTGGCGACCATCACGCACTCCTGGATGTTGGTGGGATATTTCGACTCAGGAGACAGGTGGTAGTCGACGCTCACGACAACCGCGCCCGTTTTCTCAGCGAGAATGCGGCACACGCGGTCGTGGGTGTCGGGGCTGCCCACAACAAAACCGCCGCCGTGGATGAATTCAATCACGGGAAGTTTCTCGGCTTCGACGGGGTAATAGTAGCGAGCCATGAATTCGCCCATGGGACCTTCGAACGTGCGCTCGACGGTCTTGGCCATAACCGGACCGCCCTCGTTCCAGAAGCGGCGCTCGCGCACGTAGTTCTCGCGCATCTCGGCGAATCCCACGTCGGTGACGAAGGCGTCGCCGGCAAGCTCGGCCGACTTCTGGAGGACGGCTTTCATCTGATCGTTCATAAGCAGCTGTGGATCGACTTTATTTTCCATGTTCAATCCTTTCTCGATGACTTGGGAAGGTGGAGAGGCGTTTGGCGTCGCCTCTCCACGAGGCCAGCGGATTCGCTGGTAATAAGGGGCCTGTGCGGCCGGTCGGCATTATGCAGGCCGGCCGCTAAAGTGCTTGAAAGTTAGTTGGCCTGAGAGGCAGCATGCTTCTTGATGGCGCGGATGCACATGACCAGGAAGATGATGCCGAGGACGGCGAACATGATCTCGAAGCCGAAGATCTGGTTGAAGGCTGCGACGCCGGAAGCGTCGATCAGCGAGCCGTACCAGGTGTGAATGAACACGTCAGGCAGGAAGCCGATAACGGAAAGGATGCCAGCGGCGGTGCCGAAGATTCGCATCGGGATGCCGAGCTCGGAGAGCGGCGAAGAGCCGATGGAGAAAGCGCCGTAGGTGGCGAAGCCGAACACAACGACCAGACAGCAAGCCACGATGGACAGGCCGGAATCCTGGGGCATCACGATGAAGGCGCCCAGAACCACGATGGCAAGCGCGAAGCAGCCGATGATGGTCTTGGAAGACTTAGCCTTCGCAGCGATGGCACCGATAACCGGGCCAGCGAGCAGGCCAATACCATAGGTACGAATGAGGCCGATGATGTTAACGGTGTTAGCGTCGGTGCCCATGGCCTGAGACAGGTACGGAGTGGTGTAGGTAGCGCCCTGGTACACGCAGTAGACGCAGAAGTAACCGAGGCAAGCCCACAGAACGCCGGGGGTCTTGATGGCCTCAGCAGCGTCAGCAACGCTGAAGAGCTTGGCGTCCTTGTTAATCTCGCCCTTGAAGTCGGGGATGAAGACGAAGGACAGAACGCCGAGGATGGCAATCAAAACACCAAGGAAGATGATGACCGACTGCATAGCGAAGACGGTGTCGGGAATAGCGGCGATGATGGCAGCGTTGATAACGCCAACAACAAGGCCGGTAACGCCATAGATGGAGTAGGAAACACCAATGCGGGCAGGATACTCATCTTCTTCGCAGCAAAGACGAATAACCTTGAAACGGGTGCCCCACCAAATCAGGATGGAGGTAAGACCCATGCCGCCGAACAGCACGTAGCACATCTGCACGGAAGGAAGCATCGCGTAGAGGAACGTGAGCACTGCGGTGCCGACGAAGCCGACCCACGCCAAGGTGCGCATGCGGAACTTGTCGGCAATGATGCCCGAAGGCAGGTAGCAGATAAGAGCAACGATGCCGTAGAAGGACACCATTGCGCCCAAGTCGGCGTTGGTGCAGCCGAGGGCCGTCATCAAAGGATCGTAGAAGACGCCCTTCAGATACATCGGCGTGTAAATGATGGAAGAACCCATCGAAATGAGGATGATCAAGAACCACTTGTGGAAACCAGTGAGGTCCTTGTACGTCACCTCGCCCTTGCTCTTTGCAAGAATGGACATGTGTTTTCCCTTTCTCGTTTACCTTAAGAAAGCAATGCTTTCCGGTACGAGCGCCCCTCTCCTTGCTTATGAAGTTCTTGATCGTTTTCCGAATTGCTCCGTTCAAAAGAGCCAAGGACTTCATAAGAACTCGCGGGACGCGTGTCGCGCATGCGCGACGCCAAATAAGTAGGCCCCTTAAGCCCAGCGAATTCCGCCTCCTTCCAAGGGATCGTGCCATCGCATGAAGCCTTATTCCGGATGTTCGGCTTTGTTGCCGACTCCCAGTTCCCCAAAGGCCTCATCGATCAGACAAGTTGCATTTTGTGGCCGAATCGTGAAGTGCGCTATCGCACATCGACCATGAATCACGCTTTACTGGCAAACGAGTTAGTGGATAATTGGAGCATACTTAAAAAACTGTGATGCAGGTTTAATCCAGGTGAATTACCCTATTCAGCATAAATCTGGCCTATTGGAACAAAAAAATCGATAAGCCAGATTAATAAATCGGCACATGCCGCACTGCGCGAGGGAAAGGATGGGGAACGCTGTGAGTATGGTTTCCTTCTTCGGAAGTGATGCGGAATCGGTAGAAAAAAGGGATGCGTTAGGCGTCCATTATCTTGGTCTGAGCCTTGTACTCGCGTGGTTTTATTGCCTGTGGTTCTCGCCAAGCGTGTTCGTATGCTTGCCGCTCATGGGCCGCGCCATGGTGTATTCCTGGCTTGCGAGTCTCGCGTTTTCGGCGCTTGCATTCCTCGTAATGCCGTTGGCGCTTCGACGCATCAATATATATGAGCACCCTACCCTCGTATGGGTTTCAGCCGGAACGCTTGCCGCAGGCACGCTGTTGTTCACGCTTGCAAAGCCCTTGGCGACACTGCCCCTTTTTATTTGGGTCGTGTTCCCCATTGTGCTGGCCGTGGCCAACGCACTTCTGTGGGCCGCATGGGGCGAATTCTACACGCGCAAACGCTCGACGTTCGCGGTAGGCAAATTCGCGCTTGTCTACGGATCGGTGATGCTTGCAGCAATGATCATGACCGAGATTTTGCCCGCGCCTGTATCGAATGTGTTCGTGGCGCTGCTGCCCATTGCGTGCGGCGCAGTATATAAGTACGAAAACAAGACGGTTGAGGGACTTGTATTCCCCACGCTTTTGCCGAAGGCGATTCGCAAAAAGACGAATCGCGCAACGCTTATTATATCGGTTTCGCTGTGCATCGCGTGCGTGGCCTGCTACTTCACGATTGCTATAGTTCCTGAAGATAATATCCTCACAGATGCGGCGGCGTACCCCTTGGGAATGGGTTTGGCGGCAATTCTGTGCCTTGTTATTGCGTCAATCGCGCGCGTTGGCAAACACACCGAAGCCGCATACAAGCTTCTTCCCTACTTCATGGTTGCGGCCATTGTCGCCATTGCCTTTTTCCTGAGCAATCACGTCGAATTTGACACAATTGCGTTCACGCTCGCCGTGATTCTGGCCGGCATTTTCGAGTTGTTCGTGATTTCGTATTTCGGCACTATGTCGTCGAAGGGCTACATGGCTCCCGTTGCGGCGTTTTGCGCGTCGAGCGCCATTGTGCGCCTGGGCTTTTCGATTGGCGAGGTTTGGGCCGTTCTGTACGAGGACATTCAGGGCATTTGGAACACGCTTGTCGAGCCCACATCGCTGTTCCTTATGTGCCTTGTAGCGCTGTCGCTTATTCCGCTTGTGCGCAGCGAGGGCGACATTATTCACGTAACCACGGCGCCTGCCACGCAAAACGACACCGAGGAGATTTGCGACGCGGTTATCGTGGAATTCAAGCTCTCGAAGCGCGAAGGTGAGATTTTGAAGCTCGTGGCGCGCGGCTACACGGTGGACAATATCTCGAACAAGCTCGTGATTAGCCCCTACACCACACAGACGCACATTCGCCACATTTACGCGAAGATGAACATTCACAAGCGCAGCGAGCTGTTGGATTACATCAACATGCACCGCGACAGCGAAAAGCCCGTACGTCCCGCCGCAAAGGCCGAGAAGAAGTAACAGGATCGGGAGAAGATGAGAGAGGCGCCCTGCGGGGCGCCTCTCTCATTTCATCTTCGAAATCTCGACAATCCTGTCAACCAGCATGTCCACGTAAGTCACGGGACGACCGAATATCGGGGTTTCGCCATCGGCAGAAAGCTCCGCACGCCTTGCCACGGCGGCCTCAGAAGGCCCACCAGCCCGATATAATTCCCACAGTTGATCACAAGGAAGAACTGGCTTTCTGTATTCAGGAATGCGATCTTTCCTTCTAAGCTCCGACACCGCCTCTTCGGGAGTGTAAACCTTTGCACCGGGCGCAAAATGCAGCAAAAGCCAGTACTCGAAACAAGGGCTGGAGTTCGCCGCGCGAATCTTCTTCGCGGCAGCCTTCTGAAGCACATCACGATAACGCCGCCTTTTCTCCTCGACCTCGCTTTCCGCGTCGATAAGAATCCACGCCTCGACATCAAGTCCTTTCGCGCAATGTTTCTTAGCCTCGCGTGCAGCACACTCCATTACGCCGTTAGGATCAGGCTTATCGGACTTGAGGGGAATCATCCAGCTGGCGCGAAACCTGCTTTTCAATTCCTTGAAATAGTTATATTCAGTCTCGCCTTCGCAAACGATCAACAAGGTCGGCTTAGCACTCCTGCCACCTTCGGTTCGACCTCGGACTCTACGCTTTGCCGCCATGCTACAGCACCTCCTCAATGAAGGGAACCGCGCCGTAAGCACCATATAGATACCTGTTCAGTATGTTGTCATCCTTTCGCGGGGAATAAGCGGACAACGGATAGAGCTCGCTTGTTCCCTCTCTTCCCCCCTTCTCAACAAACCAGAACTGGTCTCGGCGCATGAAGTCGCCATCCATGATGGACAAATCGTGGGTAGTAAAGATAAGTTGGGCATTCTTGGAATTAAGCTTCCTATCGAAGAACAGCGACACCAAGTTTCTCAGCAAAATCGGATGCAGACTTCGCTCAGCCTCATCTATGACAAGAGTCTTGCCCGTCGCGATGGCGTCGAGGAAGTCGACAGCCAGATTGAGCATGGTCACCGTGCCGAGAGACTCGTCCTCAAATCCAAAACCAACTCTCTGACCCGCAATCACGTGCTGGAACTGGAAAGTAATTTTCTTGTCAGAAGGTTTTATCTCGTCGATGCCCTTGCCAGTAAGAGCCTCAAAAATAGCCTTGACCTTATCGGTCGCTACTTTCTGGCTCTCGCGCTCCTCGTCAGTAAGGTCGCTCACCGCAAGCTGAGCACCGGTAATCCCAAGATCGGCAGACTTCACTGCCTCGACAGCCTTAGAGAAACCGTCCTCTCCCAAATCTTTCAGTTTTTCCAGCAGAATCCCGTAATCCACAGGCTGAGCATGGTCATACACCCTAAGCCCGTTCACAAACCAGTCGAAAACCGTCACGCAATCCGCAACTCCGAACTTAGAAAGGAGCCCTATCACCAAACCGTTGTCGGTGAAGCCCTTTAGTTTGGATGAAATCCCAGTGTAGGTAGATCCCTGCTTCACGCGATACGTGCCATCGTCGAGCAAGAAGCGCTCGAACACAAGCCTCTCGCTCTTTGGCTGAGCCTTCAGGGTCTCACGAACGACGCCTCTATCATCAATAACAAACTCGTAGCTAAAGCGCGTCATCCCAAGAAGAATGGAAAACGAAAACAAGGACGGCTCGCCCGCATTGTTAACGAAAGCCTCCCTAACACCACCGTTGCCCAAAGGAACCCGTCCGAGGACGATGCCCCTGGCAAAATCCATTGCCCTCAAGAGGTTTGTCTTGCCCGAAGCGTTGGGACCATAGATAACTGCAACGCTGAGAACTCCAGCAGCATTCGTACCCGCAGGCCTCACGGGCGCCATATTATCAGGGTGTTCCTTATAAGCATTGACAGGAAGCATGCTAAGGCAGGCATCGCCCTTGAACGAGCGGAAATTGCTGCACTTGAACTCGATTAGCATAGCAAATCCTTTCTATATTGATTTATCGTTATATTACGCTCTTTATTGTGAGATCCCCACATTTATTTGCCGTTTATAACGATTTCTTCGATTTTGAAGCATGTTGCCATGATTGGCAGACACCCCACAGACCCCCCCACGCGTACCCCGCATGGACAAGGCACTGCGTAGCGCTCGCGGGCAAAACCGCGACAGTGACCTGCATCGTTCCTTCGAACACGCATGTCTGAGGAGCCGACCATCTAGAATACGATGCAACGACGAAGAAAACGCGCCACCAAACGATTCAATCAACGGCATTCATTAGGAACGAGCACGGTATCGTGCCGTTACGGCCGCGGAGCGCAAATGGGAACACGTAGACGTCGTGGGCAGCGTCGTAACGACAGAAGGGAGACGTCGCAGTGACAACGACGGAGAACTCAGGCTTAGGGTTGCGGGCCGCCGGGTTGGAGGCGACCTTCTCGCGCAAGCGCTCGATATTCCTGATGCCGTCGGGCACCTTGGCCTCGCTGAGCTTGATTTCCAACGCCGCCCAGCGGCCGTCGCGAAACTCGACTGCGTTGAAAGCGAAGAGCAGCCTCTGCAGGCGCTCGTCGACAAACGCCGGCGATACGCCTGGGCTTTTCGGCTCCATATGCGACCATAACCTAACATCCTTATTTGAAGTGGGGATACTTTATTTTCGAGGAATATCGAACTCGATTTTCGAGGATTTCCGCACTTCATTTTTGAAATATAATCCTGTGAATTCAAGCGGTATCGTGGCCGAAATTGAAACAGCAGTAGAAGAAGGCCCGATAAATCAGATTGAGCCACCTCACCATTTCTTGGACGCGAGAAACGGTGAGGCTTTGGACGCGTGTGACCCGTGTCAGGTTTTCGGGCACGCATGAGGATTCGAGCATTTCTTTATGCTCGCTACGCAACCAACCCTAGAGATGCTACCTCAAGAAATTTACTTTCCGTCCAAGAAACCTCGACCACCTCAATCGGCGTTGAACGCAGGGCTTGCTTGACAGCCTTGCCAGTGCCGTAATTTACGTTTTATCGAAAGTCCCTCATCTTCAGTCTGGCAACATACCGGTCGAGCTCGTAAAGAGCATCGATATAGAGTTCCGCAGTATCGCGAATGTCGGCCATGTCGAAGCAAACCCTTTGGAAATGAAGCCCGCCCTTTTGACCTGTCGGCTCGGTCGAGTACGTTGCTAAAACAACATCATCGTCTCGAACGCACTCAGTTTCCCCAAATTCATCAACGCACAGGCGGAAGAGCTTCGCCTGGGGAAAGTCGTCGAGCCGAGTCTTACCGCGTATGTCAACACAGATTCGATCGCCACCGAACCCATAATCACCGTGCCGGTCCGTAGTCAAAGGATGCGCAACAACAGCCGAACGTAACGCCTTTAGAAACTTCCTGTACAAGCCAAGCCGTTCGGCGTCTGAAAAATTGAACCCCCTCACCACGTCATCGCGCAAGCAATCCTTGATTCGTCGATAGGAATCGCTAATCCAGTCGACAAGCACAATCAGATAAATGACGTCTTTAGGTTGCACAGCAAAGCCGCACTCGATGCTCTTGTTGAAATCTTGAACGCTGAAGTTAGCCTTCTGGATGCAATCGAACAGGAGCTTATGATGAGCCTTGTCCCTCGAAAGCCACACCTTCCCCAAACCTCGATTGCTCTTGTTGATGCCATCGGTCGACCGCAAGGGCTCCAATGTCTGCATTCTACTCATCCTCCGAACCATTGATAAGCCGTTCGGTAAGCACCCCGAAAACCGCCCGCTCAATCTTGTTCTTGATGATTCTCACATTATCATAGTGAACGGCATTGCGAAGAAACCACCCTCATACGTCCTTGCTGTTAATCAATTCGGCATCATCGTCATCGAGAAGGCCGACGATGCGGTCAAAGTGCTTGTCGATAATTGCCCTTTTCTCGTCGGCCGACAAGTCGTTGAATTTTATGCACGCGCTAATGCGTGAGAACATGGCGGGGCCTAATGCCTGTTTGATTTCCTTCTCGGATCCGAAATTCGTTGTCAGGACGAAAAGCGCATTTCCCATCTCTACCCTGCAGTACGTATCAGTCAACACGCCTTCGTCGAAGAGCTCGTAGAAGGCGTTATACAGCCCGTGATTCACTTTGTCGAATTCGTCCAGAAGGATGATATTTGTTTCCCCACCTAGGAGGTCTCGAGCAAAACTACCCTTGGAGTGCTCTGCGCCAAAAACGTAGTCGAACGCCTCCTGGTTTTGAAACATCGAGAACTGAATCCTGGTCAAACCTCCGCCCATGGTCCCGCTAAGCTGTTTCGCCGTCTCGGTCTTACCGACGCCGGAGGGGCCGTAGAATAGCAGGACCACGGGCTTCTCGCCTCCCATCACGGAAAGCTTGTACGGGCTCAGGTCGATCTCGGCCTTGCAGTCCTCTTGTCCGAGCACGGCATCCTTGAGCTTGTCATATGCCTCAAGAACGGTTTTCTTCCCTATCTTCTCGTACTCAGTCCCCGAGTAGTCAAGCATGCCGGGAAACATAGCCTGAAGCGAATTGAGGGTCTGTCGAGGCGGATTCTGAATGTACATGGTCCTGAAATCGCACCCCATGGAGGCGATTTGCGCGAAGTTGCTGATGGCATGACTCACCACTGACCCGAAATCGGCGGATCTGACCACCACGTTATCGACTTGGTCGTGAATGTGAGAAAGGTCGCTCGTCGCATACTCCGTCGTGGCGCGAATCTTTGCGTGGTAATCGCCGATAAGCTCAAGGTAGGTGATTGCGACCTCGTCCTCACCGATTCGCTCGCCGATGAAACGTTCGAAGTCCTTATTGCTGCCCGTAAATACATGAATGGCCCTATCGATCATTGCTCTTCACGCCCGCCAAAATCACATCGTACATATCAAGCTCTTCATCGTCGGATGCCGAATTGTCGTCAGCGGACGCACACGATACCGGATAATCCGGATTCTTCGGCATACCAGAACTCCCAACGAACTCGAGCTCGCTTTCAACGTCCAAATCGGCGATGCAAGTCTTTCCCACCTTCACGGCATAAAAAAGCAGATTCATCTTGGTTAAATCGGGGAGCTTGCAGTGTTCTTCAATGCCGCACCATTAAACCCAAGAAGTCGCCTGTCTTCCTCATTGTTCTTGTTAACGGCAAGAAACCCATAGTAGCCCTTCCCTTTCTTGATGGCGTCGTCTATCCGATCCAGCGATATGGCGAAGTCCCCAGCCGAGACCGAACTCCCGCTGCGCAACATGCCCAAATACGGAGTCTAAAGCATAAAACTCGACATCGAATTAGTGACAGGATTAATGTCGTAGTCCTCGAAGACGTGAATCGACGAATCGCCGGAAGAGAGAACGCAAGCAAGGAAGTCCGTCAACAACGTGTTCGTGATGATGCTCTTCACCATCTCGCCCGAATCGAACGATGCGGGAAGAGAAGCGTCCGCGCCAACTGATGCTCTGGCGCCCAAAAGACCATGGAACAAAGCACCCAAGCTGACTATCGCCTCGGCATCAATGGCAACAGAGCCTCTGTCTTCGCCAGATTCGAACAATTCGGTCGTAGTCGTGAGTCCACCGCCATGCACGATTTGCACGAAATCTGTAGCAGATTCCTCGTCAAAGTAGACGATTTTGCAAAGTTTCTTCTCGAGGTTCGTTTCGTCAACCGCACTCAAGCCTCCTTAGATTTAACTAACTAAAGTGCACCTGGGCGAAAAGGCGAAGTCACCCAAGCTTACAACAAACACAAACACTCCCCGCGGCACCCGCACCACATGGCCGCAGCGCCCGCGCCCAGCAGCTTCCTGTCAGTCGTTCGGGGCAACGAGCGTCTCTAGCGACAACACCTCGGGCCTCTTCGGGGTAGGGGCGGACGACCATCCAGAGACGCCCGATTGGCAGCCCCTCGGGGGCTTATCTCAGGCAATAATGGGCGAGAGAATACAACTCGAGTGGGGTGATGCAGCCATGCTCGCCAACAATCAGGTGCGCGGCAAGAAGCAAGCGAAGCCTTTTGCGAAACAGCCTCTAGCCTCGCCGGGACTATGAAGATCAAGAGGCAATAAGGGCTGGAAATATTCCAAGCTCAACTTCATTCCGCGAGCTCCAGCTCGGCCATCTTCCAAAGAACATCACCAAGCTCAGCGAGTTTTCTTGCCTTGATAACATTTCCGAGATTTGTGGGGATGCCTGTGGTCGCAACCAAACGCTGCGTCGTCGGAATGTCAATCACGTCCACCTCACCGGTGGCATGCTGTATAGGGCCGGAGAACATCACACCAAGGAATTTAAACCTTTGCGTCCCGAAAGTAAGAACTCCATCCTCTACATAAGGTCCATTGTCAAGCAGAAAGACGGGCGAGCCACTCGAACCTGGAAAGCAAGCACAGTCAATTAGAAAAATCGGCCGCCCATTGTAGTCGTATCGCGGATGCGTCGCTGTCATACCTTTTCGCATAAGCGGTGCATTGTGAGCCTCGTCAATCAATCCGATTGGATAGCCAATCATAATCACGTCCTCAAAAGGACTCAGCTTATCGAGCTGCGTCTGCGACGGGATAATTGTTTCGTCGAGCGTCACATAGTGGGCTTCGGAGTCATGCCGTAGCATAAGGGCATAAATACTTTGAAGCGGAAGAGCACATAAGTCGATAGAGTCATCCGGGTGTTTGACCCAGGCCGCTTCGCCGTCGTCAACGATGATGTCGAACGATCGCCTCTCATTGATGCCGTTTGCAGAATGAACGTAAGGAATTGAAAGGCGCGTCTTCGAAGCACCGCAAACAACATGTTTGTTGGTGACAAGTACGGGAAGCGCACGAGTCCCCTTGGAATATGTGAAGATGAAACCGGTCCCCCGAGACAGACCTCCACTATCGAGCTCGCACCTCACTTGCACCGTAACGTACATGAGTTTCTCGGTTAGATCCACAATGCCCCCTTGCTAAATGTTCATACCGTCACTTGGCAAAGGATTTAAGCACAACAGCGACCATAAACGACCCGAGGATTCCCATCATCGGATAGCAATAAACCCTTCGCTGCTCTCCGCCCTGGCCCGCAACGGGCACCACATCCTCGTCATGAAGCCCATCGAGGCGGAAACCTTCAAGCTGCGCGCAAAGCTATGTTCAATCTCGCTACAATAAAATCATTGCGTTGCGCCATCAGCAATAAACCTCTACTCCGCCCATTACAATCCACGATAAGCCACCCACGAGCTTCGGTAGCTTATCCTGGACTGCAGTGGGGAGCTCCTTCGTATCAAGATGCCCTGATCAGCAATCAGCCGTAGCAAGGCTAGGCAACTGATCAGAAATCCCCAGCATCACCTCTATCGCCTATCCCGAGGCGGACAAGGGTCGTTGCCGTACGATTGTTTCTGACGAATTTGGCCATTCATTCCCATAACCGTCACTTCGGAACGCTGATTACGACCAATTTCGTTTGCGCGCATAATCGCATCTCGCTGAGTATCGAAGACCTGCGTCGCACGCGACGCGCCCTCGGCTTTAACTTGCCATCGCCCATCTTCGCGATGAGTCACGAATTGATTAGCCATATTGGCTCACCTTTCTGTTGTCCAATTCCAGGCCGGGTGCTAGAGTTGACAACGGTTCTTTAGAAGGGACCCGGCACGAAACGAGCTTTGTTGCAGCAAAGCTCGTTTCTTTTTAAACGCAATTTTCGTCAAATTGCATATTCAAAATACTTCATCATACGTATGTTCGCAACATTATTTTTAGTTTTATCGAAGATTCCGTTTTACTTGCTATACTATCTCTACACAAGCAAACATCCATCTTTACTTAGACAAGGCTAAAAATGCTTTTGGATTTCAAAGTCAAGAATTGGCAATGCTTCAGAGATGAAATCGAACTGTCCATGAGGGCATCAAAAGAAAGACGCTGCTCAAACGGCGTAACTCGTCTACCCAAAATGTATGGAACAACAAAGGTTTTGCCTCTCGCTGCCCTCTACGGAGCCAACGCTTCAGGAAAAACATCATTGTTCGAAGCGATTTCCTTCTTGCGAGACCTTGTCGTTTGGGGCACCGAAATCGATGAGTCGATATCACTTAGTCCCTTTGCCCTTAATGCCGATTCGCCATACCAGCCAACCGAATTCGCTATCGAATTCCTTGTAGAAAACCGTATCTACCGCTATTGCGTTGCCCTAAGTCGCAGCTCCGTCCTAACCGAAAGCCTCATAAAAATACGCACCAAAGACGAGGAAATCCTGTTCAACAGGACTATTGGCCAGCCGATTACAATAGGCGACGGCATCAAGAACGATAACCTCTTTTTCATCGCAAGCAATACCAGAGCTAATCAGCTGTTCCTGCACAATGCCGTTGAACAAAATTCCGAAGAATTCAAGCCTTTTTATGATTGGTTCCGCTACTCGCTAAAAACCATCAGTATCGGTGGGCGCTATGGAAACTATCCGAAAATGCTCGTTGACGATCGGTTCAACGATTTCGCAAGTAGATATCTGTCCAGATACAATACGGGAGCGTGCAAGCTCGTCTCAAAGAAGATTGAGGACGAAGACCTAATCTCAAAATACGAACGAGAAGTGCTTAAGCATCTCCCCAAGGAAATGGAGGATTTCACTGGAGGAATGCAGTTTTTGTCAATATCGCCAAACGGTAATCGGCAAATACTCTTTATTAAATTTAAGAATGGGCAATTCTCCAGCCTCGAGAAACTCTCACTAGAACACAGGGGCGAGAATGACTTCACAACGACCTTCGACCTGATGGAAGAATCGACGGGAACGCAGAGATTCGTCGAGCTGCTGCCTGCGTATTTTGATTTGCTCGAGCCGCCTAAAAGCGACGAGAAGGGCGCCGTGTACATAATCGATGAAATTGATCGAAGCGCCCACTCAGGATTAATAAACGACTTGCTTTCGCAGTATATCGATAATTACATGCCCGAATCTGGCAGACAGCTTATCTTTACAGCACACGATACCTCACTCATGGATGCGAGCTTCATGCGCAAAGACGAAGTATGGCTGCTCTCTAAACAACGAGAAAGCGGTTCCTCAACATTAATCAGGATAGGTTGCAGCGACGGCGCCAGAAGTGACAACAGCCTCGAAAAACTTTACCGCAAGGGCAAGTACGGCGGATTGCCAGTATAAGTTGCAATAGGATCAAAACGTCAGATTCGATGGATTTCATCAGGGAAAATAGAAGAGCAAATCCATCATTGAGAAATCGAGCACAGGGACAGGAGCTATGAAGCGAATCGACGAAGAACCCACTCAGGAGCAAATCAGGGACAGCCTCGAAAACGACCGACTCGGCCGCAGGGGCACAGTTGAGCGGTTCATCCATCTCCTCAGCATCATCGAAGGACCATATTCGCTATTCATCGTCTACAACGGGGAGAAGTACCTGCCGTCATGTCTTGAGACCGTTGCT
>OLPT01000834.1_pt1 | contig 20804 bp, 18 predicted proteins | sample 1673051 | NCBI WGS metagenome assembly OLPT01 (sample SAMEA3136750, study PRJEB25190) | human gut metagenome | biome: human gut; feature: human-associated habitat; material: faeces | place: Austria | collected 2013
ATTATCCGCATCGTGAGATCTGGTGTATTTTCCAGCCTCATACTTATACACGTACCAAGGCTCTCTTCCCGGAATTTGCTGAAGCATTATCTCATACGGATCATGTGATCCTTGCAGATATTTATGCCGCAAGAGAGACAGACACACTCGGCATCTCTTCCAAAGACCTTGCAGACGCAATCGCTGAAAAAGGTGCAGATGTATATTATTTTCCTTCTTTTGAAGAGATCGAAAACTTCTGTCGCGAACATTGTCAAAAGGGTGATGTGTTGATAACTATGGGAGCCGGAGACGTTGTAAACATTGGGGAAACGCTCGTTAAGTAAGAGTTATCCACATTTTCCACAGGATTTTATCCACAAAAAACATGATTTTTGGCTTAAAAATTTCTTTTTTGCCCGGTCAACTGATGTTATAATGATCCTGCAACATTTGAAAGACATTAGGAGGCTCATCAGGCGGGTATGAAAACACTGACTTTAACAAATCAGGCAAAAAAAACAGTTACGGTTCTGGAGAACGAATTCATTGACCGGTATATGCCAAAAGCAAATGGAGAATATGTAAAAGTTTATCTTATGCTTCTTCGCCACCTAGACGAGTCTGCCTCTTTGCCGGCTCCGTCCAGACTAGCTGATCTTTTAGAGTGTACGGAGAAAGATATTTTACGCGCTTTCAAATACTGGGAAGGTCAGGGACTTCTCGAATACAAAGAAGAAGCTCCGGACCGTTCTTTACAAGCTGAAGTTTCTCCATCAGAAGCTTCGCTGACTGTTGCACCGGTTTCGGGCACGGACAAGTCTGTGAACACCAGAAAGCATGGTAACCGCAAGGAATTTAAAGAATTACTTTTTGTAGCTGAACAGTATCTTGGCAAGACTTTATCTGCTACAGATATTAATGCGATTACATATTTTTATGAGACATTACAGATGTCAGCTGATTTGATCGAGTATCTAATCGAATATTGTGTTGAAAACGGACATAAGAGTATCCATTACATCCAGAAAGTTGCTTTATCCTGGCACAGTCAGGATATCCGCACTGCAGAACAGGCAAAGACCAATTCTGTTCTTTATAACAAGAACTGCTATTCTATTCTGAATGCTTACGGAATCAAAGGACGTGCTCCTGCAGCATCTGAGATCGCATATATCCGCAAGTGGCACGAAGAATATGCTTTTTCTCTGGAAATCATTCTGGAAGCATGTGACCGAACCATGAATATGATCCATCAGCCGAATTTTGAATATACAGATTCTATTCTGAAGAACTGGTATAAGAAAAACGTCCACACTTTAGAAGACGTCTCTGTTCTGGATGCCGCATTTACGCGTGCGAAAGCAGACAAAGCCAGACAGCAGACAACACAGCCTTCCAAACCTTCCGGAAGGAATAAGTTTAACAATTTTGAAAACCGCTCTTATGACATGAACGATCTGGAGCGCAGACTGATACAGCAATAAGCAGACAAGGGAGATTTTCTTTATGGCACTTTCAAATTCACAGTACAATGAACTGATGCGCATCTATGAGCAGCGCCAGCTGGACGCCGTCCATCAGGTGCAAGAGCGCTATGAACGCGTCACACAGGCGATTCCTGAGTTTGCAGAAATAGATAACGCCATCTCTTCTGCCAGTATCCGACAGGCGAGACTTCTGTTAAATGGCGAGACTTCTGCTCTGGCAGATTTAAAACAAGAGATACATACCTTATCTGCCCGCAAGAAAGAATTACTCAAATCATATGGATATCCGGCTCATTATCTGGAGCCGCATTATCTCTGCCCGGACTGCAAAGACACGGGCTATATCGGAACGAATAAATGCCACTGCTTCAAAAAAGCAATTGTGGATTTATTATATACACAGTCAAACTTGCAGGAGATTTTAAAATCCGAGAATTTTTCCACACTTTCTCTGGATTATTACTCACGCAACCACATAGATCCGGTAACAGGACGATCCTCTCTGGATTCTATGAAGACTGCTCTACATGCATGTCATGAATTTGTAGATACATTTTCCACGGATTTTCGGAACATACTATTATATGGAGACACCGGTGTCGGCAAGACATTTCTGTCAAACTGTATTGCCAAAGAGCTGATAGATGCTGCTTATTCTGTCATCTACTTTTCTTCCAAGCATTTTTTTGATATACTTGCTGAGAATACGTTTGGCAAAAAGGATTCAGATTCTTACGATGAGGAATCCCCGGACACCAATTACATTTACAACTGTGATCTTCTGATCATTGACGATCTCGGCACAGAGATGGCAAATGGTTTTACATCTTCCCAGTTGTTTGCGTGTCTGAACGAACGTATTTTACGCCGGAAATCTACGATTATTTCTACGAATCTGGCATTAGATGATATCAAAAACATCTATTCAGAAAGAATTTTCTCCCGGCTCAGTAGCAGTTATACAATGCTTCGTCTGACCGGAGATGATATTCGCATCCAAAAAAAATTATTAAACCTAGGAGGTACAAAAGATGTTACGTCGTAACGAACGTGTTCTGGATAATATACCTGTTGGAGCTCTTGGAATCATTGCCCTTGACGGATGTCAGGAGATGGGAAAAAGAGTTAATGACTACATTGTAAACTGGCGTCGTGAAGACAGCCACGAATTTAAAAATGATGTAGTATTCAAGGGTTATGAAAGAGACAATTACCTGATTGATGCAAAGGTTCCGCGTTTTGGTTCCGGAGAAGCCAAAGGTATTATTGGTGAATCTGTCCGCGGTAAAGACCTGTATCTAATGGTTGATGTATGCAATTATAACCTGACTTATTCCCTGAGTGGACATACAAACCATATGTCTCCGGATGATCATTTCCAGAATCTGAAACGTGTCATCGCAGCCGTTGGCGGAAAAGGTCGTCGTATCAACGTGATCATGCCATTCCTTTACGAGAGCCGCCAGCACAAGAGAAGCGGACGCGAGTCTCTGGACTGTGCACTTGCTCTGCAGGAGTTAGTACGCATGGGTGTAGACAACATCATTACTTTTGATGCACATGATCCGCGTGTACAGAATGCAATCCCGCTCAGTGGATTTGAAACCGTTCGTCCTACCTATCAATTTGTAAAAGGACTTTTACGCAAATATAAAGATCTCCAGATCGACAGCGAACATATGATGGCTATCAGCCCGGATGAAGGTGCTACCGGTCGTGCTGTTTACCTTGCCAACGTATTGAATCTGGATATGGGTATGTTCTACAAGAGACGTGATTATACAAAAGTCGTAGATGGACGCAACCCGATCGTTGCTCATGAGTTCCTTGGTTCTTCTGTTGAAGGAAAAGATGTAATCATCTTAGATGATATGATTTCTTCCGGTGACAGTATCTTAGATGTTGCCAGACAGTTAAAGCGCCGCAAAGCAAAACGTATCTTTGCCGCCGCAACATTCGGACTGTTCACAAACGGACTGGACAAATTCGACCAGGCATACGAAGAAGGTACTATTGATGGTATCCTGACAACAAATCTGATCTATCAGACACCTGAACTTCTTGAGCGCCCTTACTATATCAACTGTGATATGAGTAAATATATCGCACTCTTAATCGACACACTGAACCATGACGGTTCTGTCAGCAGCATTCTTTCCCCGAACGAAAGAATCCAGCACGTTGTTGAGAAATATAAAAGAGGAGAAGAGATTTAAATCGTCTCTTCTCACATTTAGAATCATATAGCCAAAAAGAGCTTCCCCGCAGTTTTTAAGTATCCTTCTCTAACCCCGAGATAACATACTTCTTCGATTTGTTTATATCTGCTTGGAAGCTCTTTTTTATGGCATCATACATTTTCCTTATTATACGGAATATGCATTTTCTTAAGCAGTTCTTCTTCCCGTTTCTGACACGTAAAGATCAACACCTGTTTTTTATTTTCTGCAAGCCACTGTAATGTATTTGCCAGACGTTTCTCATCATAAAATCCAAATGTATCATCCAGAATCAGTGGAAATTCTTCTTCATAGAGAAATTCTGCGGCTGCAATACGAAGTGCAAGATAGATCTGTTCCGCTGTTCCACGGCTCACCTGTTCTATCCGGATTTTCCTGTCCTCTGTAATGAGATAAATTCGCGTGTCTTCGTCTACAAAAAGCCGCTCGTATTTTCCACCTGTAAACGCACAGACAATCTCAGATACTCTGCCATTTAACAACTTGTCCGTCTGCTCGCGCAGTCTTCCCGACAAAGCTTCCAGTTGTTCATACGCCATCGTAACCGCGTCTCTCGTCTGCTGTAATCTCTCAATAACATCATCTGTCAAATCTAGTTCTTCCAGCTGTTCTTTCAGATTCTCATATTGTGTCTGTTTCTCTTTCAATTCTGCTTCTATGCGGTTCTGTTCCCAGAGCAGTTTCTCTCTGGATGCTTTTTCTTCTTCCGGTCGGATCTTTTCAAGTAGAATCTCCGGCTCTGTTTTTTCCTTACGTTTACTTACTTTCATCCGATTCCAGATATAAATCAGGCAGCACAGGAAAATGATGATCGCCATCAGATAATTCCACGGTTTTGACACAATAAATAATGGGGAAATAATCAAAAGAACAAATACGATCAGCTCCATCGGATGAATCCGCCATTTGGAAACTTCTTCTGTATAAGCCAGACTGTCTTTTTTATTTTTCTGTTTTTCCATCTCCCGGAGTGCCAGTTCTTCACTGATGCGGTTCTTCTCTTCGGTGTACTTATGGATATCTGTCCATACATAGGATGCTTCCTGCTCCGTAATTTCCTGCTTTTTCTGTCGTTCTTCCAGTCTTATTTTTATCCGGCGTTCTATGTCCTTTTTTCGTTCTTTCAAGCGGACAAATGCCGCCCCCAGATCGATGTCTCCCTTATCCTGCGCACAAGCATTGGTTGCATAATTGCGAAGCTCTGTTCCAAGTGAAGCATCCGGTGTTACTTTCAATTGCCCACAGGATATTGTATTCTCGTATCCTGAAGCAGTCAGCCCATCGAGCAGCATTTCCAGATCTCCATTTTCTACCGAAAATTCTTCTCCGTCTTCCTCACAGAACAATTCTGCCTTTCTCCCTGTTTTTTCAAATGATCTCTGTAGGCAGAATGTCTTGCCTCCCGCTTCAAATCGCAACACACCTGCATAGTAATTAGAATTTTCCCACGGTTCATACAGATGGCTTTCATCAGTTGCTGAAGCACGTCCACGCTTTCGCTCCATCCCAAATAACATCCCTTTCAGGAATGTGTGAATCGTTGATTTACCTGCTTCATTTTCTCCATAAAACAGTTGTATGCCGTCATTTACAGTAATTCTGCGATCTGCAAAACGCCCGAAATTCTTCATCCAGATCTCTCGTATACGCATAACTAACCCCTTCTTGTATCCATCAGCGCCTGTACTCCCTCACAAAGCGCACGATACTGTATGCTTTCCTGTGGATATTCTGATAATTCTTCGATAAATGCCCCCAGGATATCTTCTTTATGCTGTTTCATAAGCTGCCCAAAATCATATGCCGGCGTTGTCCGATCAGCGATTTCCAGTATATTCCATCCATGTTCATTTCCAAACGCCGGATGACCGTATAAGCTGTCACCGTGAGAAAATCTCCGAACCGTCTCAAACATAATATCAGGATCCCTGAAGCCGGTCAGTATAAATTTATAAAAATGCTGTTCTCCCTGTTCGCTGATACATGCTTCTATTCGCTCCTGCAGCTCCTGATCGGTAAACTGCGGTGTCACTGTGATTTTCTCATGGATGTAACGTCTGACACTTGCCGGTACAAAACGTATCCTGCAGCCTTCATCTGTTATTTCACCTCTGATAAAACCATGCTTTCCGGTATCATTCTTATCGATTGGTTCCAGCGCACCACTGTATGCCGCTTTCCCATCTATCACAGTCTGTGGCTTATGAATATGTCCGAGTGCCACATAATCATAATCTACGCGCCGCAGATCCTCTCTGTTAAATGGAACATGTGTCTCATCTCCTCCATGCAGCAGCAAAATTTCGTATTTTTGTCTTCCCTTTTTCAACTGGCTGATATCCAGACGTTCTCTTATCTCCCGCGAATGGTAACTAAACCCACAGACAGATGTACTGATCTCCGGAAGTTCGATACACTGCGGCTCATCTGCCGATATCATATGCACATGTTTCTGCCAGTGAAATGTACGGTAATAAGAATCTTTTTTTATGTAATCGTGGTTTCCTGCGACCAGAACCACCTGTGTTTTTGTCAATTTTCCAAACAGGTAACTGACCTCTTTTAATTCACGAAGCAGCGGTTGTCTGTGAAACAGATCTCCCACAATCAGTAAAAGATCTATCTTCTCCCGCTCACATGTCTCGATCACATTGCGGAAACTATTCCAGATCTCCTTTTTTCTTTTCTCTGCGAGTCCGTTTGGCAGGTCTGGACTTGCCCCTAAATGTATGTCCGCGAGGTGCAGAAACTTCATCTTCTTCTCCTTCCTCCTGCTCCTTCTTTGAAGGCAGTGTTACAATAAATTCTGTCTTCTGATCGTTGCTCTTCGCACGCACATGCCCACCGTGCAGTTCTACAATTTCCTTCGCGATCGCAAGCCCCAGTCCGGCTCCACCGGTACCGCTGGATCTCGAACCGTCCACACGGTAAAATTTCTCAAAAATTGTCTGCAACATTGTTCCCGGAATCTTATCCCCTTCATTGCTGAATACAATCTCTACGTCATCTTCTTTTTTCTGTGCATAGATCTGGATCTTCGTTCCGGCATAGCAGTATGCAATTGCATTTCTGAAAATATTATCAAAAACCCTGGCAAGCTTATCCGGATCTCCGGTCACTTCCAGATTTTCTTCCACTTCCACTTCACAACACAGATTCTTATCCTGCAGTACGCCGTACAGTTCGTCCGCAATCTGCTCCAGCATCAGAGATAAATTAATCTCAACCGGTTCCAACTCTATGTCCTGCAGATTATAGCGGGTAATATCAAAAAATTCATTGATCAGATCGCCAAGCCGCAGAGATTTCTCTAATGCGATGTGAATGTACTTTTCCCGTTCTTCATCTGACATGTCCGGATGGCTGTCCAACATCGTAAGATAAGCTACGATGGACGTCAGCGGTGTCTTCAGATCATGTGCAAGGAAAAGCACCAGATCATTTTTCCGTTTCTCGCCTTCTTCCGATTCCAGTTCCTGTCTCTTAATCGTTGCCTTGATCTCATTGAGACGGATCTCAATTGGCTTGAGCTCCGTGATCAGATGCACCGGTTCGTTGGAATCTGATACAATATTTTCGATTCCGTCTCCCACCTGATCCAGATATTTTGTCATCTTTGAGAGCGCAATATAGAAAAAGAGCGCAAATAAAAGCAGGAAACCGACAACCATGAAAAAGGTCTTATTGTCTCCGATCAATTTCCAGTATAAATGAATCGCTGTCGATTCATCAATATTCAGGTCTTTCAGATATTTAATGAAAAACTTGCTGAATTTGTCATTATACGGTCCATCAATAATATAGCGCAGAATAAATCCACCTACCAGCACGGTCAGTGCCGTTACCAATACCGTCTGCAATAATATACTGAATTTGAGTTTCCGATAATTATTCTTCAACTTTATATCCCACTCCCCATACGGTCTTTATGAAATCAGATTTGCCGGTCGGTATGTTCATCTTCTCCCGCAAATGACGAATATGCACCATCACCGTGTTGTTGCTGTTCTTATAGTAAGTCTCGTGCCATACTTTCTCGAATAATTCTTCTGAGCTTATGACTTTGCCTTTGTTCTCACAGAGCAGCCAGAGAATATCAAACTCAATCGGTGTCAATGTCAGCGGAACTTCATTGTAAACACACTCATGAGACTTTCGGTTTAATAAAAGTCCGGCAAAATCAATGATATCTCCGGTGTCTTTACTGCCTTCATTGTACTGCGTATAACGTCTGAGCTGTGCCTTGACTCTTGCAACAAGCTCCAGCGGATTGAACGGCTTCGGAATATAATCATCTGCCCCCAGTGTAAGCCCTGTGATCTTATCCATATATTCCGTCTTTGCAGTCAGCATAATCACCGGAAATGTGTATTTCTCCCGGATCTGTTTTAAAATCTGGAAACCATCCACATCCGGTAGCATAATATCCAGAATTGCAAGATCAATCTTCGTGCTGTTAATGCAGTCCAGTGCCTCCTGCCCTGTATAAAACTTCAGAATCTGATACTGATCATTCTGTAAATACAGTTCAATTACATCTGCAATCTCTTTCTCATCATCCACTACTAATATATTCATACAATCCCTCCTGAAAACCAGGGGACGGGGCATTTCTCAAAAAGCCCCGTCCCCAATTAGTAATTAAATCTTACAGTTCGCAGTTATTGACTGTTCTTGGGAATGGAATCACGTCACGGATATTTCCCATACCTGTCAGATACATCACGCATCTCTCAAATCCCAGACCGAATCCTGCATGTCTGGTAGAGCCATATTTTCTAAGATCCAGATAGAACTTGTAGTCTTCTTCCTTAAGTCCCATCTCGTTCATACGTGCAAGCAGCTTGTCGTAATCATCCTCTCTCTGGCTTCCTCCGATGATCTCACCGATTCCAGGAACCAGACAGTCTACAGCGGCTACCGTCTTATTATCAGCATTCATCTTCATGTAGAATGCTTTGATTTCCTTCGGATAATCGGTTACGAATACCGGACGTTTGTAGATCTCTTCTGTCAGATAACGCTCATGCTCTGTCTGAAGATCTGTGCCCCAGGATACTTTATATTCAAACTTATCATTGTGTTTCTCCAGGATCTCAATTGCTTCTGTATAAGTCACTCTTGCGAAATCAGAAGATACGACATTCTGCAGTCTCTCTAAAAGTCCTTTGTCAACAAATGAATTGAAGAACTTCATCTCTTCCGGGGCATTCTCCAGTACATAATTGATGACATATTTTAACATAGACTCTGCAAGAATCATGTTATCATCCAGATCTGCAAATGCCATCTCTGGCTCGATCATCCAGAACTCTGCTGCATGTCTTGTTGTATTGGAGTTCTCTGCACGGAAAGTCGGTCCGAATGTGTAAATATTGCGGAATGCCTGTGCGTATGTCTCACCGTTGAGCTGTCCGCTTACAGTAAGACTTGTCTCCTTGCCGAAGAAATCCTGTGAATAATCTACCTGCCCGTCTTCTGTCTTCGGTACATTCTCCATATCAAGTGTTGTCACACGGAACATCTCTCCTGCTCCTTCACAGTCACTTCCTGTGATCAGTGGTGTATGCACATATACAAATCCTCTCTCCTGAAAGAACTTGTGAATTGCGTAAGCTGTCAGTGAACGCACACGGAATACAGCCTGAAATGTATTCGTTCTCGGTCTCAGATGCGAAATAGTTCTGAGATACTCAAAGCTGTGGCGCTTCTTCTGAAGCGGATAATCCGGTGCTGATGCACCTTCAACTTCGATCGTATCTGCCTGAATCTCAAATGGCTGTTTTGCCTGTGGTGTTGCTACCAGTGTACCGGTTACGATAATTGCCGCACCGACATTCAGTTTGGAGATCTCTGCGAAATTCTCCATTTTATCATGATATACGATCTGCAGTGGTTCAAAAAATGTTCCGTCATTCACTACAATAAATCCAAATGTCTTTGAATCACGGATGCTGCGAACCCATCCACCAATCGTGATGGTCTTATCCAGATAGTTTTCTTTGTTCTTGTATAAATCTCTGATTGAAATCAATTCCATGCTAATTTAACTCCTTTTCCTGTACAGCGACAAAAATAGCCGCAATATGCTCTTGGTATTATAACATATTGCGACCCGTTTTTAAAGTCTCATACCTATTTAAATCCTGTGCAGATTCTTAAGTGAAATGTCCAGGATCGGTGCGGAATGTGTCAGTGCACCGCTGGAAATATAATCCACTCCGACATCTGTCAGTCTCTGGATATTTTCCAGTGTTACATTGCCGGAACATTCTGTCTCGGCTCTGCCGGCAATATATGCGACTGCTTCTTTCATCTGCTCCGGTGTCATATTGTCCAGCATGATAATATCTGCCCCTGCTGCCACCGCTTCTTTAACCATGTCAAGCGTCTCAACTTCTATCTCGATCTTGCGTACAAACGGCGCATATGCTTTTGCCATCTGTATCGCTTTTGTCACACTTCCGGCTGCTCCGATATGGTTATCTTTCAAAAGCACACCATCGGACAGATTATACCGGTGATTATATCCACCGCCTGTGCGGACTGCATATTTCTCAAAAATACGCATATTCGGCGTTGTTTTTCTTGTATCCAGAAGCTTGATCTTACTTCCTTTCAGATAACCCGCCACCGTATGTGTATACGTTGCGATTCCACTCATTCTCTGTAAATAATTAAGCGCCACACGCTCTCCGGATAACAGTACGCGGATATCTCCTCTTACTTTTCCCATCAGCTGTCCTTTTTTCACTTCATCTCCGTCTTTGCAGGAAAAAGTCACTTCTGTATCTGCATCCAGCAGTTCAAATACCCGTTTGAAAACATCCAGTCCTGCGATCACGCCATCCTGCTTGCAGATCAGTTCCACTTCTCCGTCTACCGCCTCCGGCATCACCGCATTCGTGCTGACATCTTCGCTTGATATATCTTCTTTTAACGCCTCCAGTATCAGATGATCTGCCTGAAGTGTCATTGAAATCTTATTCATCTTTGTTCCTCCTACGCTGTCTCTCTTTCCATCCGTGCATATTCTTCCGTAATGCAGTTCGCCGCACGCTTCGCAAATACCAGACTTTCCAGCAGTGAATTGCTTGCAAGACGGTTCGCTCCATGTACACCGTTGCAACTTGTCTCTCCTACTGCAAATAAATGCGCCATCGATGTATGACTGTTCCGGTCTACCCAGATACCGCCCATAAAATAATGCTGCGCCGGAACTACCGGAATACATTCTTTTGTCACATCATAGCCTTCTTCCAGACAATGCTCATAAATATTTGGAAAATGCTTTAAAATTGTCTCTTCCGGAATGTGTTCCATAGAAAGCCATACATATTTTGTACCATCCTTTGCCATCTGCTCCCGGATTGCCTTTGTCACAACGTCCCTCGGCAGCAATTCATTTACAAAACGTTCTTTATCTTTATTATATAATACAGCGCCCTCTCCACGTACAGATTCAGAGATCAGGAAACGTCTGCCCGGCTTCTCGGAATATAATGTTGTCGGATGGATCTGCACATAGTCCAGATGCTCCAGACGGATATCATGTTTCTTCGCAACTTCCAGTGCATCTCCTGTTAAATGCGGGAAATTCGTAGAATGTTCATACAGACCACCGATACCACCACTTGCAAAAATCGTATAATCCGCTTCGATCTTTAACTGATCTCCATCCTGCTCTGCCGCATAAATGCCACAGCATTTACCAGCTTCTTCTATAATATCTGTCATTGTTGTATATTCCAGAATCTCAACATTCGCTCTCTTCTTAACCTGAGCAAGCAGTTTGCTCGTAATCTCTTTTCCGGTAATATCTTCATGGAAGAGAATACGCGGTTTGGAATGTGCACCTTCTCTTGTATAACAGAACTCGCCGTTCTTCTTCTCAAAATCTACTCCGTAAGATACCAGATCATCAATGATCTCTCTGGAACTGCGGATCATAATGTCTACGGATTCTTTCCGGTTTTCATAATGTCCGGCTTTCATTGTATCTTCAAAATAACTATCATAGTCTGTCTCATCTCTCATTACACAGATTCCTCCCTGTGCCAGAAATGAATCACTACTTTCTAAATCTGCCTTTGTCAACATCAGAATCCGCTTATCTTCCGGGAGATTCAACGCATGGAACAGACCGGATACTCCGGTTCCGACGATAACCACATCCACTTTTCTCTCTTTCACTCTTATCCCTCCTAATTATATAGCAAGAGCAATTTTTTATTTTGCAAGCTGTAACATACGCTCCAGCGGAAGCTTCGTCTTCTCACGAAGTTCTGCATCAACGTGTACTTCATTCTCTCCGGTCTGAAGGACATGCAGAACCTTGTCCAATGTAACCTTCTTCATATTCGGACATACCGGAACACTCTTTGGATAATAAAATTGTTTCTCCGGATTCTGACGCTTAAGCTCATATCCGACACCTTCTTCTGTGCAGATGATAAATTCCTCCTTCTCACTTGCTGTCGCATACTGGATAATTCCTTTTGTACTGCCTATGTAATCCGCATGCTTCAATACCCCCTGGTTACATTCCGGATGTGCCAGCACTTCTGCTTCCGGATGCAAAGCTTTCTGTTCAAGAATTTCATCCTCTTCCATCCGCTCATGTGTCGGACAGAAGCCTTCATTATATATAAAATGTTTTTCCGGCACCTGCTCTGCAATGTGGTGTGCCAGATTACGATCCGGGATAAAGAAAATGTTCTTCTGTGGAAGTGCTTTTACAATCTTCACTGCATTGGAAGATGTAACACAGACATCGGAATATTTCTTAAGCTCTGCTGTAGAGTTGATATAACAGACAACCGCCAGGTCATCATATTCCGCACGCACCTTCTGGATTGTCTCCACATCTGCCATATGTGCCATCGGGCAGTCTGCATCTGCTGCCGGCATTAATACGGTCTTATGAGGACTTAAGATCTTCGCACTCTCTCCCATGAATCCAACACCGCAGAATACGATCAGCTGTGCGTCCAGATCTACCGCTACTCTGCTCAGATAAAAGGAATCCCCGATATAATCTGCTATCTGCTGCACTTCCGCCGGCACATAATAGTGAGCCAGGATTACTGCGTTCTTTTCTTTTTTTAATTTCTTTATCTCTTCAATTACTGACATTGTTCCGTCACCTCGTTTATTTAAAGTCATACTATTATACCATACTGTCTTACAGGTGACAAGACACTTGTATTATTCAAGACTTTACACATATAATTACTTTTCTGTTTTCCGAATTTGGATAATACGTTTTCTTTATTTCCACAAATTTGTCTGCTGCTTCCTCTACAGAAGACCAGATTCCGTTGGCAACTCCAGCCAGAATTGCACAGTCCATTCCCGGTGTACTTCCGCTGTTTTTAATTACTTTAACCGGAATTTCAAGAATATCCGCCTTAATCTGACACCACGCTTCCGATTTAGCTCCGCCACCAAGCGAACGAATCTCTGTGGAAGCTTTAAATAACGAGACAATGATATTGATGAATGAAGGCTCCGGAGATTACGATGCCGGACATATCCTGGAAGGACTGCATTATACAGTTGCACACTGGGTAAATGAAGATGTTGTATTAATCCCCCTTGTCGAATGTGGACTTGGTATCTCTGTGTTTCCAAAACTGATTATGGATTTTGTCCATTCCAACGTTGTTATCAAGAGATTTGCTTGTCCACGTTACCGGACTATCGGACTGGCTGTCAAGAATCCGGATGAGAGCTCCGGATTAACAAATCTTTTAATGAACTTATAGAATTAAATCTGCTATTACTGAAGAAATCTTGCACTAAAAATCACGACCACCGGCTTAGCCGGTGGTTTGCTTTGACCCTATAAGGGTCTCTTACCGACACTGGAGTCTAAAGACTCATCGAAATAGATTCGCCAATCGCAACATCACTTACCCACCAAGCCCTTTCGGGCTTATTTTATTTGTTATGTTTTACTGGCTCACCCGTGAACGGGTCGATATACTCCTTTAGTGTCATTTGATCATATTCCAAATCACTCTGTAACTGATTAGCTATATATTCCTGAATTTTCTTCGCATTTTTTCCTACCGTATCTACATAATATCCTCTGCACCAAAAATGTCTGTTGCCATATTTATATTTCAAATTTGCATGGCGTTCGAATATCATTAATGTACTTTTGCCTTTTAAATACCCTACAAAATACGATACACTTATGCTCGGTGGAATCTCAACTAACATATGCATGTGATCTGGACATATCTCTGCTTCCACAATTTTTACACCTTTTCTCTTGCATAACATACTTAAAATATTTGCAATATCTTGCTTAATCTTTCCATATGCTACTTTTCTTCTATATTTGGGAGCAAAAACAATATGATACTTACAATTCCATTTCGTATGTGATAAACTATTATTATCCATATGGATACCTCCTTTGTTAAATAATGCGGTTGGCGAACCTAACATTATTATAGCACTGGAGGTTTTATACTGTAAGCTGAAGCAACTTCAACCACCAACAGCAGGTGGTTTATTTGTTTTCCAAAGTTTCGTTTTTCGGATCAACGAAAAACTCCACAATGTAAAACAGGGCTTTGCCCTAACAATTAAAAACACCACCAGCCTTTTTATGACTGGTGGTATACTACATAGATAATATTTCTATATCATTCCACAATTCTTTTAACGATATATCATTTATTTTATTCTTATCAAGCATCGTCTGAGCATTAGCGTAGAACATGGCTTCTCCTTCAGGACATTCGCATATAAACGGCTTGTTATCTCTCCTGGAGATATTGTATCTTTTTCCAGAAAGAATAAACTCAATATCCAATCCCATCTCAATAGCTTCTGACATCTCTGATAGACTTTCAAATTTTGCGTAATCTTTGTACTCGATCATCCTGATCACCTCTCTACAACCATCATATCCTCCCCGCCAGCATTCCGCAATATCTCCCTGACTGCCGCCATCACAATTTATTCATTGTGGGTAAATTGTGGGTACAGCTTGAAATTCTCTATCACCCATGTTATACTATCACCCGTTACAAAACCCTAAAAAACAAGGTCTAATAAGGGTTTCGCCGATTCCCGGCGTAAAATGAATCGAGTGTTCGTGACCTTCCACTCGTAAAACAAAACTAAAGGAGATATGAAAAATGAAAAACAAAAACATCACTTACATGACACAGGCTGCCATGATTGCTGCCATCTATGTTGTCATCACCTATGTCGGTGCAGCTTTCTCGTTCGGAGAAGTGCAGGTTCGTATTTCGGAGGCGCTTACAATTCTTCCGATCTTTACTCCGGCTGCCGTTCCAGGATTATTTGTCGGATGCCTGATTGGTAACATCTTAGGCGGAGCAATCCTTCCGGATATCATCTTCGGAAGTCTTGCCACTTTGATCGGTGCTTTCTTTACATGGAAGCTTCGCAACCAGAACCGTATCCTCGCACCACTTCCACCAATCATTGCAAATATTATTGTTGTTCCATTCGTTCTGCGTTATGGCTACGGTGCAACTTTACCAATTCCGTTCATGATGCTGACGGTAGGCATCGGCGAAGTGATTTCCTGTGGTATACTCGGACTGATCCTTGCATATGCGCTGGACAAATACAAACACATCGTATTTCAAAATGCATAAATAAAATAGAATGTGCCTTGGCACATCCTCCCGGAGGGTTTGTTATGTAATAGAAACGAAGTTTCCTATTACATAACAAAGAGCTGCGTCAGAGTGAATTTTTCACTCTGTCACAGCTCTTTCTTAGTTAACTCCCAATATAATTTCCATTGGCTTTTTTATCCATCTTCTCCAGACTTACCGTATGGCTCTTGCCATTTTTCGCTTCAACATATGTCACATCCGTCTCCGTATAACCGATCAAAATCACATATTTTTTATTTTCCGTAACTGCGATCACAGGTTTTCCCTGGTTCATTACATATGCGATCTGTTCAGCTTTACAGCCACTCAAGTCCAACGCATCCTCGCCAAATATCTTGCTGATCGCTTCCATCGGTGTCGCGCCGCCATTCAATTCAGAACGCAGTCCTTCTACCGGCTTACTTGTGGCGCTGATCTTATATTGCAGATCACGGTTGCCCCGCTGCCAGATATATTCCTGATTCTGATCAACCACTACACCTCCGTAGTTATCCGCTGATTGAATCGCATCGCCCGCCTGTTTGTAAATTTCCTGCAATTTTCCATATCCAAATACATAGTATTCTTCTTTACTTTCTGCTTTCTGTACATTTACAACTTTCGGTTTCTCAAACAATACCTGTTTTGGTCTTAACAGCTTCGGTTCTTTGTCAGAAATTCCGTCTGCATAAGTCAGACGCATCTGCGCGCCTTTCAAATCAGTCTTATAAGTCTCCAGCATAATATTGCTTTCGTCTTTTTCTTCATTATTTGTAATATATTCTTCGGTTGTCTTAATGTATGTGCCGTTCTTTTTCTTTGCCTGCTCCAGAATAATACGGTTATCTTCTACTTTCGCATCCAGCACATAGATCTTCTTCTGGCTGTATTTCTTCACAACCTCCCCTTTACTGCTCCGAATTTCTACCTGATACATCGGATCTGTAGATTCTCCCGCCGCTGTCTTTCCAACGTCCGACAGGTGGAAACGTCCGTACACAAAATCACCACCGATAAATCCAAGCGGACGAACACCTTCTTTATTCTTTGCAGAAATTGTCCGTTCTTTTCCATTCTGCAGGTTCAGAATTGTAATTCTGGAAAAGTCCTCATCTGCACAGTATGCCAACAGATGACTGTCTCCGGAAATAACATATTTGCCTTCCGTCAGACCAGTCTGTAATTCTTCACTCCGGTTCTTATTTACATCCGTCTTTCTTAAAACGCCATCATTTAACAGATATAACTCTCCATTATCTTCACTGTAGTAAATTAATTTGCCGAGTTTCTGTGAAGTAATTCCATAGGACTGATCCGTCTGCACAAACACTTTCTCTTCTACGGAATTTTTCTCTATATCATAGTAGTAAATGGCAATACCGACCTCGCCTTCATGTTCGCCGCGGTTCATATAACCACATACGGCAAATGTGATATTTCCCGCTTTATCTGCTGTGAGCAGACGGATCTCATGTTCAGATGTAAGGTTTCTTGCATCATTGTTCTCTGTACTTGCAAAGCTAAATACAAGTGACAGCTCATCGCGGTCCTTGTTATAATTCCACAGTTCATCCGCCTGCACAAATGACACAATCGTACCCTTTTTATTGATTAGATACGGAACGTCTGCATCCGTAATTCCAAGCAGTATTCCTTTTGCTGAAAGCACTTTGGAAGAAGGATCAAATACCTGTTCCGCAGTCCGGTCATAATCAAGCAGATAGACTCTGCGTGCAGTCTTATCATAACGCACGCGGAAAAATTCTTTTACATTATACGTATCCTGTTTGTTTTTTTCGCCTTTGCATTTCACTCGATATTCAAGCTGGACACTCGTTCCTGTAGAAGTCGTCTCCTTTACGCTCCAGCGTTCACCGCCCTCAATCTCAGGCTTTAAATCGCCCCACGTAACCTGTGAATAATTGGAATGAATCGTTACATGCCCATAGGATGTATTGCTGCTCTCTTCATCCGCTTCCAGTGCTGTGCTGATATCCGTATCCGTATTCTTATCGACCGTTGCCTCATGGAATGCCTTGATATAATCCATGCAGGCACTCATATTTGTCTCATTCGTCTGCGCAACTCTTGTATAAAAATACACATCTTTTCCCGTCTCCAGATGAAGGATCACTTCCATTACACGCTCTTCACCGAGTACACTTGCCGAGCCAAGCGGAAGACTCACATCTGTTCCCGGATTCTTCACCGTATCTTCATGCAGACATTCTGTCCCATCCAGTGTATAAATCTTATATTCCAGACTGCTGATCTTATTGTCATATGGAATCAGCTCCATATCCAGTTTATTTTTCAATACAGGAGTAATCGTATCACGGACCTCTGTAATATTCATCTGTTTTGCATATCCCGGCACGGCATTGACACCAAATCCGTCACAATCAAATGAAATCTGTGGAAATGTCGCTGATCCGAGATCTGCTGTCATGGAGTCATCCCCTTTATTTGTCAGATAACTGAATACCAGAACAGCCATGATAAATACACCGGCTAAGATAATTCCATCTCTTATTCTTTTTTTCAAAATCATTCCATCTCCTTCAACAGTTGTCCCAGTGTCGGTTTCACATGTAAGAATGCTTCGCACTTACGGATTTCTTCTTTACTCTGCTCTCTGCTCTGTTCTTTTTTGTCATTCTTTATTGCACGGATAAGCAGATTTTTCGGCGTATGTTCCATATCGATAAATTCCAGTATCTGTACATCATAACCGACAGATTCCAGATATTCTGCACGAAGTCCGTCTGTCACAATCGCCGCAAAACGTTCTTTTAAAAGTCCGTATTTTAATACCGGTTTTAATGTATCACTGGCAATCTGGTGGTTCACTTCATGCTGGCAGCAAGGCACCGACAAAATTACTTTTGCATTCCAGCCAACCGCCTTCTCAAGTGCGAAATCCGTTGCCGTATCGCAGGCATGCAGTGTAACCACCATATCTACTTCACTCGCCCCTGTATAATCGGCAATATTTCCCTCCAGAAATTTCAGTTTCTCATAGCCATATTTCTCACTCAGTTCATTGCAGTGACGGATTACATCCGTCTTCAGATCCAGTCCGATCATGCAGACATCGTATTTCTTCAGTTCATGCAAATAATAATACATGGCAAATGTCAGATAAGACTTGCCGCATCCAAAATCAAGAATTGTAACTTCCCTGTCTTTTGGAAGCTGCGGCAACACATCTTCTACAAATTCAAGAAAACGGTTGATCTGCCGGAACTTGTCAAACTTCGCATGCACGATCTTCCCCTCGGCAGTCATAACACCCAGATTACGCAAAAAAGGCACCATGGTTCCTTCTTCCAGAATATAGTGTTTCTTCCGGTTGTGCGTAAGATCTACCTGTTTCCAGTTTCCCTGCTGCATTCGTCTTTTGATGGTCACTTTTCCTTTCTTACTGACAAGAACCGTATAATTGTAAGTTCGCGTCTCCATCTGCATCTGTTTCATTGACTGCATATATACAAGGATCTTCTCACAGGTCTCTTCTACTGATAAGTTCTCATGAAATGCCTGATTGTTACGGAAAGACTCCAGCTGAAAGAGCAGTTCTCCCCGTTTTATAAGTGGACGGACGCGCACTTTCGTCACCCCCGTCTTATCATGGGCTCCGCTTAATACAGCGGAGCCGAAATCTTTATTTAATTGTTCATTTAATAATTTTCTTAATTCTTCCATAATCATATATTATAACAGAAAAATCAGATTTGTGTACTTTGTTCTTCCTGTACTTTCGGAAATGTAACGGTTGCCTTAAACAGATCACCGTCCAGATACAGTTCAAACTTACCTTTCTGCATCTCTGTCAGTGTCTGGGCAATGGAAAGTCCCAGTCCGCTTCCCTCTGTACTTCTGGAAATATCTCCGCGGATAAAGCGCTCTGTCAGCTGATCTGCATTGATATTTAACGGCTGTTCGGAAATATTTTTAATGCTGAAGATAACCGCACCTTCCGTCACTTTCAGATCTGTATAGATCCTGCTGCCCGTCATTGCATACTTGGCGGCATTATTGTATAAGTTCGCAAGGATCCGCCATGTTCTTCTTCCATCAATATAGACGAGTGCTTTCTCTTTTGGAAGATGCTGAATTTCCGTCAGATTTCTTTCTTCAAACTTCTCTTCATACTCTGCACTTGTCTGCAATACAAGCTCTGTGAAATCCAGTTTCATACATTCCAGCTTAATATTACCGGAAGTAATCTTAGATGCTTCCACAACATCTTCTGTCAATGTTTTCAGACGCATGGATTTCTGTTCCAGCACTTCGATGTATCTCTGGATTCTCGGATCATCGAAATTCTCATTTTTCAGGAGATTCACATAGTTAATGATTGATGTCAATGGCGTCTTAATATCATGCGAAACATTCGTGATCAAATTCGTTTTCAGACGTTCATTCTTAATGCTCGCTTCCACAGCCACTTCCAGACCGGCACCAACAGAGTTAATTCCTTCTGCCACTTCCTTCTGACTGCTAAACATACCTTCTGTCGGCACTTTATAGTCCAGTTCCCCTGCTGCAATCTTTTTTACACCATCTTTGATCTTCGCTCTTCCGATCCCATCATAGACCAGATACACAAACACTGCAAGCTCCGCCAACAACATCATGAACAGCGGAAATCCATAAGTATCTGTAATCATGACAATCCAGTGCAAAACAACAAAAAGTACAAAAAGCATGATATTACGCCACAGCGAAGACATATTCTGCGCAATATCTCTGACCAGGTGACAGAACATTCGTGAAAGACTGTTTTTCCAGACGATATGCGCTTTGATCCTGCGGACGAAACTTAAAAATCCGATCAGAAACATACTGCATGTATATGAACCGAAAATTCCTCCCACAATAATATATGGGATCGCATTTTTTACATAATCTGCCTGACTATAAAAAGTCCCCTCTGTTTTCTGCAAATAATCATCAAAGTAAACAAAATTACCCACTACAGCTACTGTCACCCAGAGACCTATGATCAATACTGCGGCAATCTCCGTTTTCCACCGGTCAAATCCCGTCAGATGCATTTCTTCATCTTCTGCTCTGCGTCCCGCAATCGCTGTGAGCCAGATTACACAGATCACAAAAAGTGCAAATGCAATCACTGAGAGCATACAGATTCCACGGATACCTGAACCGTATTTTTCATAAAGCTGATTTTCTGAATAAAAATGATCTGCAATCGGATAGTTTGTATTTACACATGCTGCAAAGACAAAATCCTTCTTTTGGATTCCTGTATTTTTAATCTCATCACGCCATGCTTCTGCAATCTCACTTCGAAGATTCGTCTTAAAATCCTTTAATTTGGATTTTACAATTACATATTTTCCGGTTTTACGGAGCAGCTTTAAATTGTTGTCCAGTTCCTGAAAATTTTCAACCGGCAGTGCGGCCATCATCCGCGCCATCGT
>OLPT01000839.1_pt1 | contig 20734 bp, 17 predicted proteins | sample 1673051 | NCBI WGS metagenome assembly OLPT01 (sample SAMEA3136750, study PRJEB25190) | human gut metagenome | biome: human gut; feature: human-associated habitat; material: faeces | place: Austria | collected 2013
ACGACCTCTTTTTCAGGCGTGGGAACGAGCGCGATGAAAACGACGTGAAACGAGGATAGTGAGCGTCTAGCGTCCTGACAGGATGCTTCATTTTCGTATTAAAAATTAAATTTCAGCCAACAACAAGACAAACAAGATTTTATATTATTTTCGGTGCATCCATTTCAGACGGACGCTCTTTTAATGCATATGCCAGGTTGATCGCATGATCAGAACAGCGTTCCAAATCGGTAACAAGATCAGAAAAAATAACTGCACTGAGTGGATTACATAAAGAATTCATAATACGTTCAATATGATTATTGATAAGATCCTTTTCATGATCATCCACATGCTGTTCCAGAATCTCAATCTGATCCAACTTATTGTAATCATCCTTTTCAAAAATGTCCAATGCCATATACACAGCATCCATTGCATCTTTGGACATATCTATCAATTCTTTTCTTGCTGCATCTGACATTTCTGCTTTCTTTGTGTTCATCTGTTCAATGTACTCTACAATATTTTCCGCATGATCAGATAAGCGTTCAATATCAGTAACCGCAATTGTCATCATAGACACGCGCCGCATATTTTCCGGTGACAGATCCAAAGATCTGAGATCTACCATAGCATCCGCGATCAGATGATTCAGGATGTTGACGCTTTCCTCATGAGAACGCACCGATGCTGCCTTTGCTGAATTATAATGGAAGAAACAGTCAAGGGCACGTTGCAGGTTGTCTGCAGCGATATGTCCCATACGCGTAATTTCACGTTGAGTCTGACGAAGAGCAACCGGAGCCGGTACTTTGGTCAGCTGTGTCATATAAACAAGGGAACGATCTTCCATCTGCTGATTTTCCTCCGGTAACACTGGCACGATCTTCTCAGCCAGCCAGATTAATTTTCCGGTAAACGGCAACTCGACCAATACCGCAATAATTGCAAAAATTGTATGTGTATTTGCCAGCTGTCGTCCGATATCATTCGGTGACAGACTCTGAATAGCCGTCAGGATAATTGGGAAGATATTGATCAATGCAATCAGGATTCCTGCACGAAATACGTTAAACAACAGATTCAGGATTGCTGCTCTCTTACCATTTCTGTTTGCAGTCAGACTTGCCAGCAGGTTCGGCGTAACAGAACCGATTGCTGCACCAATTACCAGATAAACCGCTACGTTATAGCTGAGCAGCCCCTGAATAGCAAAAGCCTGAAAAATAACCGTTGAAGAAGAAGAGCTCTGCAGTAATGCAGTAAATGCGATACCAAACAAAATAGCCAGTGCCGGATTATTCAATGTAGAAAGGAATGAAACAAATCCTTCACTCTGAGACAATGGCTGAATTGCAACTTTCATCATCGTAATACCCTGGAATAACATACCAAAGCCCATGATAACAGAACCAACGTGCTTTACAAAATTGTTTTTCATAAACAGGTACATGATGGCACCTGCAAAAAGCAGTAATGGTGTAAATGTACTGATATTAAACGCAGTGATCTGTGCGGTAATTGTCGTACCGATATTGGCACCCATGATAACACCGATCGCCTGTCCGAGATTCATCAGACCCGAATTTACAAATCCGATTACCATAACGTCTGTTGCGGAAGAACTCTGAACCAGTACCGTCATGCCAAGTCCAACAACAATGGCAATCAATTTGTTTTTAGTTGCATGCTCCAAAATGGTCTGGAGTTTATCACCACAGGCATTTTTCAAACCAGCCGACATAATTGTCATACCAAAAAGAAATAATCCAACGCCTCCTAATAATGAAAACGCTTCTACTATAGACATATATTTATCCTCCGTAAGATTCGTAAAGAAATTGTAAATATATTTTTACATACGAATCTATTTTAACAGTAAAATATCAATTTGTCTTTATAATAAACGGATTTTCACAAAAATAGGTAAAATATAAGAAAAATCATTGTAAATCACAAGTAAAATATACAAATAGTAACAAATTTATCACCCTATAACTGCCTGCTGCAAGAAGTAGTGGTATTTTCTTATATAGATTATGCATTCTTACAGTTGATTTTTTATCTTCTTTTCGGTATAATGCGTCTTGTGATTAATTATATCCGTTTTCGGGTATACCGGGTAACGCGCCACAGCGCGTTCACCTCTTAGCGGATATGGTGGAATTCATGACCATTGAACTGCTAATGTTCAATGGTAGACAGACGCGCCACAGCGCGTTCACTTCTTAGCGGATATGGCGGAATTGGCAGACGCGCCAGATTTAGGTTCTGGTGGGAGACCGTGCAGGTTCAAGTCCTGTTATCCGCACTGGTCATAATAGGTGGGAATCCTTGTAAATACTGTGGTTCCCGCTTTTTTTATTCTTTGAAAATTGTATGTAAATGTATGTAACTCTATGCCAGACATTTTTCAATCAAATTAGCTGTTTCCAGACTTGGTAAAATCTGTTTTAAATAATGCAATGTCATACTTAACTGGGTATGTCCGAGCAGTCGCTGAATTTCTGTCAAAGGCACTCCTCCTTGATATAACACAGATGCTACCGTAAAACGGATATTATGACTGGACTTACTTTCTATCCCAATTTCTTTACAATACTTTTCCAAATGTTCATTAAAAGTCTGAGTATATAACTGCTTTCCTTGATACATAAAAATATACTCTCCATCTGGATTTAACGCTTTCACTTTTTCCAAAATTTCTTGTGCTTTTGTCGGTAATGGAAGCCAGCGAAATCCCTGTTGAGAATTTCCTTTCACATGATCAACATTCTTATATTCCCCTTTCTGGAATGTACCATCATCCTGCAATTCTGTAGTCAAAACATACTGACTATCCACATATATTTGATTATTTCGATAATTTTCCCACTTAAGAGATTTCAACTCTCCTATCCGTAGTGTTACATAAAAATCAAATTGAATAGCAAGTGCATACATTTCATCTATACCGTACATTTTATGGTTTTCAAAATATTTCAATATCTCTTTTCGCTCATCTAGGTTAAATGCTTTATTTTCATTATTTTCTGGCTTCATAGGGAATTGGCGCATGTCAATTTCACGAATTGGATTAATTTTTACAATTTGAAGTTCATTAATCGCATATGCATACATACCATTTACTAAGGTCTTTAAATTATTAAACTTTTTAGATGTTATTGTTCGCTTACATGTCCATTTTCTAAACAAATCAATAAATTCTTTTGGTATAAGATTTTTTATTGGTTTCTTTGCTATTTCCTCATTTTCAAACCACTTTTTCCAATCCTGAGAATAAATTTGAAGTGTTTTTCCAGACACGGCAGTATAATCTCTTTTCCATCTTAACCACAACGGAAATATATCGCACATTGAATATTGTTCTGTACCAAATTCAAGATTATATAGCTTCTCATACAATTCATCTTCTGTTTTTCCAAAAATCTGTTTACGATTTATGTAAATATAATATTGCTTCCCATCCTTTCTCTTTTTAATTTTGTCCTTATATTTATCTTTTAGTTTCTGAATATTTTTCATCTTTTTTATAATATTCAGGGTCTCTGACTCATTTAGATTATCACAATTAAGGAGAGAGAGCAATTCATCTTGTCGACTCAAAATGCTTCTCCTCCTTTCAGTGTATCAGGATATCAGAGCATATACAATTTTTCATCTATAATTATGCATGTCATACAATAATTTCTCTGAAAAAATTTGTAAAGGTTGCTACGCACCGCACTTGCGGCAAGACCTTGACTAATTTTTTCCATGAAATAAAATAGCAGACAAGCACAATATAGATATTCTAAGAGTATATAAACTCCGCTTTCCACTTTAATAAATCATAATTTTAAGTCGCAAATTTTTTTAAAAAATACCATCTTCTATATTCCTATTTTCATACTCTTTACCATGTTTTTTTAACCAAACTTTGGCATCCCTTAACAAGCCTGCATCTGCTTCAATACATGGAACAAAATCCTCAACAAAATATTTCAACCAGTGTTCAATCAAAAAATGAATTCCATCCATTCCCCATATTTTGTATATTTTATAAAACACTGAAAACAATCCCGAATAATTTTGAATATAATCTACCGATTGTCGCAATGAATTATCCCGCAAATTTTGAATATGTAATGTATCTGTACTATTTTTAGCAATATCCATCAATTCTTCCGAAAACATTGTCAGTTTGTTTGACTCATTATCATAAAAACGATATTTGTCACTAATCACTTTAGCTATAAACTGATAAAATTCTTTTTCGCTATTTACTTTATTTAAAAGAATATCTGTAATCTGATGTGCATACTCTCCTCTCATTACATATTCAAATCTTACCCAGTTATCACACATTAAAGCCTGCTCATATGCATAACCTTTATTTTGTATTTGTTCTATCCGTTTGTCATAACATCGTAAAAATCCTTTTGTATTCTTAATCCGCGAGCCTAAATAAAATGTCTGATATTTTCCATCTGAATCATATGCCATTTTCTTTTTTGCCGAATCCCGTCCCTTGTAGGTCATTACCCTATATCTATTCGACAGTAAATTTTTATAAATCAGATCTGGTGATAGCAAAACTTTCTTTTCATACTCATACGGATAATTCTGATAATCAGCTACTAAATCAATTCTGGAAAAACGAGTATCATATAAATCGCTCTGAATCATCTGTAAAAAACTATACACATAAGTTTTTTCATTATATTTTTTTACATACATCATTTGATACGCTATCCATGCTTGTGCTGAAAATCGCACACAAATTCCCATATCAGGAGCATTACTATTCCAACAGATAGCTAAAAACCATGGTCTATTAACCAAAGTCAAACCAAGATTATAGCCTTGTATTAATCCTTTTTCTGCTATTTCCATTTGTTCAAATAAATTTTCTATTTGAGTTTTTGGAATTAAAATATCTAAAATTTCCTGTACAGTATATTCCCAAACCATAATGTCATCTCTTTGTTTTGGTTTTACAACCAATGTAAATTCGTCAATTCCAACTGTAAGTGATTTTTTCTTTTGCATCGTGGTTATACCTCTTTTTGTGGAGTGGGGGTTATTACATTCCCCCCACTCCTTGTGTAATTACTTTGCAGAATGTTTAACCGCTTCCAATATGTCAAATTGCAATGTTGGCATTGATACAACAACTGGATAATCAGTTGTCGCAATCGGCGGATATATTAGCAATCCCTGACCACACAGGAATTTTCTATTTGCCAATTCTGGAATCTCACCTAAAGCTGTCATATAAGTCTGTCGCTCTGCCTTTCCAAGGATAATTTTCCATGGGATATTTTCCTTATATTCGGTCGGTAAATTTCCACTATTGGTCTGCTGCTGTGCCAATATCATAAAACACCCAATCTGCCGTCCCTCTCTAATTGTATTTCCAACAACATCATCAACCATATCGCGTGTTTTTTTATCGTATCTGGCAAGTGAACTACGAAAAGCAGAATATTCGTCAATAATCATACAAATTGGTACAAGTCCAAAATCCTGATATGTACTATCTAATTTTTTTATAATTAACTCTCCAAAATCCCGTTTTCGTTGCTCCATTTCTTTAGAAAATTTTTGTAATAACAGTATGATTTCCTCTACTGTTGATGCTGTTTTCTCATGTGCTATTGCATGACCTAATGCATAAATTCCCGAGTACTTTGGATCAGCAAAATAAATATTCCATGTGGGAGATTTATTTACCATTTGAAGTATCAAACAATACAAACTATAAGACTTACCACATCCTGTTTGTCCTACCAGTAACAAGTGATGAATTTGTACGCTATACCGTGCATCCATAAATAACTCATATTTTTTCGTTTTTACTGCAAACTCTAAAAATTCTTCATATGACTGAAAACATAACTGCTCAATGAAATTTTTCTCAAACTCAAAAACATAATTATTCTGGTTATCACTCAAATAACATTGTGAAACAACAAAATCCTGTGGTAATGCTGAACTGATAGCCATATCATCAAGTTTTTCATTCAATCGTAAACAATTTCGAATTGTTATTTTTCCACCTGACAAATCATTGTTTAATTCCAACTTCATATCTGGCAAATCAACAATTTTTGCACTTTCCCCTGATTTACTAACATATATTCCGGCATGTAACAAACTACGTTCAATACTACTAATAATCTGGTTATGAAGATATGCATATCCAATACCTTTGTATAGTTGATGCTGTATTGACCATTGAAAAAATATCATCAATATAAGTGCACACACGCATATAATCAGAAAGACACCAAACTCTTGTAACTTAATATCATTTCCCCCAAAATACATCACCATAATGGCAATCACTGAGATTGCCATTATAATATTGTACATTTTCTCCTGCTTTTCTTTTTTTCTTGACTTCATAGATACACCTTTATTTATTTGCATAAGTAATATCAGCAAAACGCATAATCAATGTATAATTCACAAAATAACTAGCATCTGATAAAAATGCACCTAACGAAACATAATCCCCTTTTTTGAAATTGCTTGGATACTCTAATCCTATAACGGTAACTTCAAACGTCTCAAATACATTGTCTTCTTTTATTTCACCAGTCTCACGATCGACAATAATTTCTGAATTGTCTTCCAAAATCTGTAATGTAAACGTTACTCCTGCCTCTAAAATAACTTTTCCATCATTAGCAATTTTTCCTTTGTACTTTTTCTTTGAAACTACTCTATATTTATTTCCAGTATCCTTTAAAAACTGTTCTCCTAATACTACGGTTTTAGTATATCGATAATTATTTTTAATCATTGTTCATTACTCCTTTTCAACTGATTTGTACATTTCATATAACTGCTGATTAATAATTGCATCTGTTTTTGCAGCACACATTGCATCATCTACACACTTTACCAATACATCCGAAGCAAGTCTTACTCCTGTTAATGTTTCTGTCTGTAACAATGCTGTTGTTAAAATTCCTTCCAACTGTTTTTTACTAAGTAAATACATTTTGTCTCCTTTCTTTTAATCTTTCGAACCGCCATATTTTCACTCCCTTCCTATGCCCGCACCTATAATATGGTTTTTTGCTCCGCCCGAAGAATTCACCTTTTTTATATACTTTATGATAGTAATTGTATGTTTCTCATATACACTCATATACAATTTGTATTATTAGGATTAAAAAACGGAACATTGTTCCGTTTTTCCAACAACCATATACTTCATAATACTTATTAATTTACCGTAATAAAAAAACGGAACATTGTTCCGTTTTTACAATAACCATATATTTCATGGTACTTATTAATTTACTGCAATCAAAAAAACGGAACATTGTTCCGTTTTTCAACTCAATTTTGGATTAACATCTAGCATATTATCGTTAAACGCTTCCATATATTCTTCATTCGACAAAAATGTGTTATGTTGGATAACATATTTCTGTGGATTGCCCAATAAATCATCAATCATTTCCTTAACCATCTTTTCCTCTATTTGATCATATCTTATTCTCAAAAGAGGAATTCCATTTACTTCAGTGAAAATATTCTTAGCACTATCTCTATTGCCACTTAAAACAAAATCTTCGAACGTTTTAAAAAACAAATCAACAAATTTGAAATGTTGAATACCGTCATACTCTATAAAAGCCCAAATGTTAGCATCTTTTATAATTAAAAAATCAAATCTAAATCTTGCTAATCTTTTTCTTGAAATATTTATATTACTTTTCTTTAACTCATTATCATATCGTTTCATAAACAAATTATATTGTTCTTGAATGTTCAAAATCTCAAATAATTTGTTTATCTGTATATTATGTAAATATGATGATATTTTTCTGTCATTACAAAATTGATCTAATACTTTTGAAACCCGATACTCACCTAACGAATAATGTTTAGGAATAGTAAGTGCTTCTTCTACACTAAATCCTGCTCTCCTACGATATCGAAAAGTCTCATTTGCTATCCCATAGGCTTTACACATTTCTACTTCACTTTTATATGCAATTCCATTATGATCATATACCTCATAATGCATAAGAGCTTCTTCTATGCTCATCCCCTTGCCAATTCTATGCATAAATGTTGAATGTTCTATTTTATATGCTGCACACATATCGCGTTCACTTTTATATATATTTCCCAAATGATCAACACAACTATTTCCCAACATATTTCCTACTGGAATAGTTAATGAATCTTTTAATGACATTCCCATTTTTTGTCTATGCTTAAATGTAGTAATAGCGATACCATATTCCTGACACATTTGGGTCTCACTTCGATACTTTTTTCCTGTATGATCAACAACTTCTCTTTTTCTTAATGCGTCCTCCACACTTAATCCCCGATTCAGTCTGTCTCTTAGTACAGATGCAGGGATATGATAAGCCTTTGCCATTTCTGCATAACTCTCATATCTATTTCCCTTATGATCAAAACATTCTGTCCCTTTTTCTGTTGGAAGTGCAATTTTTTGTGTTAATGCATCCTTTAAGGACATTCCACTTTTAATTCGTGTACTAAAAGTGCTTTTATTAATATTGTAATATTTACACATTTTATTGATACTAGAAAAAGTATTTCCCATATGATCAATACATGTATTCTTCCTCAACGGCATTAACAGAGCATCTTCTACCGACATTCCTGATGAAATGCGAAATTTATATGTACTTGGATTTATAGAATACGCTTTACACATTTCAATAATACTTTCATATTCATTTTCCAAATGATCTTTTACCATGGACTTCTCCTCTCCATATATGTTTTTAATCGTGTTTTGAAGTACAATTAAATTTACTAATTTATGAAGTATCATTATAACTATTTTATTATTGTATCATACAAATGAAAACATTTACTAATTTAACATAAAAATATGTATGTAATTTGTATGTAAGAATCATCAGAGACCCCGAAACTCCTTTCTTTTCAAGGTTTTCAGACAACAGAAAAAGTTCAAGTCCTGTTATCCGCATAAAATAAGGGTTTCCGAGGATTTTTCATAATCCCGGAAACCCTTATTTTTGACCCAATGCTGTCCTTATAGATATCTGATACACAGATTTATTTCTGCTTCCACCATACGATTTCACCGGCTTCTTCGGTCTTTCTCAGATCGATCAGGCGCTGATTCTCTGATCCGCGAAACTGCAGACTGATATTTTTTTTATCTTTCATAAATTCTCCGTCTACCAGAACATCCACACAGGATAAGACCGCATCTGTCACTTCACAGCGTGCTCTTCCGGTTCCAATTTCTTTCCCGGATAATTCTTCGTATACATAGCCACTGTAAGCCCATATTGTTTTTTGGGGGAATTCGCGGCGCACTCTTTGTAAAAGCGAAAGCAACACATACTGATGCTCTGGCTCAAAGGGTTCTCCGCCAAGTAAAGTCAATCCTGCCACATACCCCGGCCGCAACGCTTCCATCAATTCTTCTTCCACTTCTTTTGTAAACGGTTGTCCATATGTAAAATTCCATGTCTCCGGCTGAAAACATTCCTCGCAATGATGCGTACATCCAGATACAAACAATGTCACACGTACACCGGGACCATCTGCTATATCAGATTTTTTTATATTACAATAATACATATTCCACCTTCTTTCTCAGCAATGAATCCAGACTATTTCTTCTTAATGAAACTGATTTGTCTCTGGTTGATATTCATACTTAATCAGTGCCAGCTGGTCTGTGATTTCCTGTTCCGTCACACCATAAGCCTTTGCCAGCTCTTCTAATGACGGATATCGATCTCTCAGTTCTGTATTTACTACGCTTAAAAGCATTACCGGATCTTTAGGTAATATCATTTGTCATTCCTCCACGTGAAAATCATATTATTTTCTATTATAATACAATACAACCTTTTATGGCATTTTATTTTGCAAGTAACATTGCCATACCACTCATGATAAATATACCCATTGCCGCAATTATACCGCCACCGACCTGCTGCCACAGCCGTCCAAGATCGGACAACTCACCGTTTTTAAACTGCCACTTTTTCAGGAAAAAATAGCATTCTTCCGGATATATCGCACAGATAATTCCAAGTATATACAAAAACAGTCCAAGAATATTCATATACCATGTGGAAATTGTTTCCTTGTTATCATAGATAATCCTGCACAATGCGTAGCTGTAACGCTCCGCATCCATATCTTGACTAATATTCACACCATCTTCGGAAAATTCCATGTTTCCGTTCTGGAGTACCGGCACTCCATTATCATACAATTCTTTCTGATCTGTATCCCAGCTTCCTGATACAGTCTGATCCGGAAAATAAAATGTAATCTGTTCCTTTTCTATCTCATAGGAAATTTCCTGTTTTTTATCGTGAGAAACAACTGTAAATTCATGATCCGATGTCTGCTCTATATAATTAGATGCATCTTGTTCATACCTTGAGCTGCTTTTTTCATAGAAAAAATCATCTCCCACATATACCCCCGGACGCATCGTTGTATACCCCCCATATCCAAATGCAACTGCTGCAATCAATATAGCAATAACTACTTTTATTGCCTTTTTCCTCTTGTTCATAAGCCCCCTCCTTTTAAGAAAGACCATTACGAAACTGTCAAAAACAGTAATTCTATAATGGTCTCTTTTTTCAATGCAATTAATTTTCAACGCATTTATTGAATAATTTTTTTGGTGGTACAAATCCCCGAAAAAATTTTTGGGTTTTGTAGATTTTTTTTGGTTTAAATAATCCTACAGATGAAGCACTCTCTCTTTGATTTCCTGCGTTCTTCCCTGATTCCAGAACTGCGTGCCGATGTAACCGCAAGTACGGCGTGCCACATTCATCTTATCCTGATCATGATTTCCGCAATTTGGGCATTCCCAAATCAATTTGCCATCTTCCTCTACAATCTGAATTTCACCGGTATATCCGCATACCTGACAGAAATCACTTTTGGTATTCAGTTCTGCATACATGATGTTATCATAAATGTACTGCATTACGGAAAGTACTGCATCCAGGTTCTGCTGCATATTCGGTACTTCCACATAACTGATGGCTCCACCCGGAGACAGTTTCTGGAACTGAGCCTCAAATTTTAATTTTTCAAAAGCATCGATATTCTCTGTTACATGAACATGATAACTGTTTGTAATATAGTTTTTATCTGTCACACCCGGAATCAGTCCAAAACGTTTCTGCAGACATTTTGCAAATTTATAAGTTGTGGACTCCAGCGGGGTGCCATACAGACTAAAATCTACGTTGTGCTCTGCCTTCCACTCGCTGCAGGCATCATTCATATGCTGCATTACTTTCAGTGCAAACGGTGTCGCACTCGGATCTGTGTGGGATTTACCTGTCATATAGCGGACACATTCACACAATCCCGCATATCCGAGAGAGATCGTAGAATAACCATCATGAAGCAGTTTATCAATAGTCTCGCCTTTTTTCAGACGGGCAAGTGCGCCATGCTGCCACAAGATCGGAGCCACATCAGAAGGTGTTCCCTCCAGACGCTCATGACGGCACACCAGTGCACGGTGACAAAGTTCCAGTCTCTCATCAAAGATTTTCCAGAATTTGTCCATATCTCCCTGGGATGAACAAGCGACATCTACCAGATTGACCGTTACAACGCCCTGGTTGAAACGTCCGTAATATTTTGGCTCATTTGTCACCGGATCTACATAAGGAGTCAGGAAAGAACGGCATCCCATACATGGATAACAATGTCCTTCACCGTTTTTATCCACTTTATTCTCAAACATGATCTTCTCGGAAATATAATCCGGTACCATTCTCTTTGCGGTACATTCTGCTGCCAATCTGGTCAGATACCAGTATTTGCTATCCTCATGGATATTATCTTCCTCCAGTACATAGATCAGCTTCGGGAATGCAGGTGTGATATAGACACCTTTTTCATTTTTTATACCCTGGATACGCTGCTTTAATACTTCTTCGATCACCATAGCCAGATCATCTCTGGTACGACCTTCCGGTACTTCATTCAGATACATAAAAATTGTAATAAACGGGGCCTGACCATTGGTAGTCATCAATGTGATCACCTGATACTGAATCATCTGAACGCCCTGTTTTACTTCTTTCTGTACACGAAGTTCTGCTACTTTATTGATTGTTTCCTCATCTGCCTCAATACCGCTCTGCGCAAACTCGTAAGCAACTTCTTTCCGGTATTTTTCACGACTGACCTGTACAAACGGAACCAGATGGGACAGGGAAATACTCTGACCGCCATACTGGGAACTTGCGATCTGGGCAACCGCCTGAGTAGCCACATTACATGCAGTGGAAAAGCTGTGCGGTTTCTCGATCATTGTCTCGCTGATCACAGTTCCGTTCTCCAGCATATCATCCAGATTTACCAGGCAGCAGTTATGCATATGCTGTGCAAAATAGTCTGCATCATGGAAATGGATCAGCCCTTTCTCATGTGCCTCTACGATATCCGACGGAAGCAGGAATCGTTTTGTAATGTCCTTGCTGACCTCGCCTGCCATATAGTCACGCTGCACACTGTTAACTGCCGGATTTTTATTAGAATTTTCCTGTTTTACTTCCTCATTGTCAAACTCAAGCAGACTTAAAATCTGTTCATCTGTTGAATTGGATTTACGCACCAGTGCTCTTTTATACCGATAAGTGATATAATTACGCGCCACAGAAAAAGCTCTCTGATTCATGATCTGATTTTCTACCAGATCCTGGATTTCTTCCACACTCAGTGCTCGGTTCATGCCTTCGCAGATGGTACGCATGTTGGCTGCGATAACCGCAATCTGCTCTTTACTCATACGCTCTGTTTCTGCCACACTGTCATTTGCTCTGATAACTGCAGAAATAATCTTCTCCATATCAAACTGCGATTCTGACCCGCTTCGCTTAATAATCTTCATTCCACTCGCCCTTTCTTCTCTATCTCAAATCAATCACTGCCCGTAACACGTCTGCTTTTCCCTGCAGCAGCCATGTCAAATGCTGTCAGACAGTTCCACTTTTTACAATTGGTTCCGAGAACCGTTCTTGAACATTGTACAATATCTAGTATGGTTTTTCAATTGCAAATCCTATATATAGTTATTTTCCTACAATATCCACAATTTTTAATCTATGTCTTGACTTTTTCAGATTAGCAGGAACATAGCCTGAATCCAACACTTTTTCCGCTTAATTTTCAAAATATAAAAATATAAAAATAGCACTTTGCACAATTACCGGGGGATCTTCTGCCTGCATCAGCTATATCTTGCACCTGCATGATTATAACTACAAATTGTGCTCTTCATCCTCATATTTTACGCACAAAAAGAGAGGGCAAGAGTGCTGTCCGATCAGGTACTCTTCCCTCCCCTGATGTACGTTCTGTCTGACTCGTTATTATGCTTCCGCTGCCAGTTTTTCAATAGCTGCTTTGATACGCGCAATGGATTCTTCTTTTCCAAGAACTTCCATCAACTCCGTTGCGCCACCCGGTGTCATCTGTTTTCCGGAAAGTGCGGTACGGATCGGCCACATAACATAACCATTCTTATATCCATTTTCTTTTACATAACTGCTGAGCATTGCATACAGTGCGTCATTGCTGTAATCTTCCTGAGCCTCCATCAATGGAAGGACATCTTTCAAAACTGCCAGAGATGTCTCGGCAGTTGTTTTCATCTTTTTATGTGTATACATGGCGATATCATATTCCGGGACTGCTTCAAAGAAATCAATATGCTCTTTGATATCCGGGAAAATCTCGATACGTGTCTTCACCATCTGCGCAATCTTCTTGTAATCGCAGTCGCGGTGTATCACTTCTTTGATGTATGGCTCTGCCAACTCATAAAAAGCATCAAAATCCATCGCTTTGATATACTCGCCGTTCATCCATTTCAGTTTTACCATATCGAAAACAGCCGGAGATTTGCTGATGTGATGGTAATCAAAATTCTCTACTAGTTCTTCCAGAGAGAAAATCTCACGGTTATCTACCGGACTCCAACCAAGTAAAGCGACAAAGTTTACCACTGCCTCAGACAAAAATCCCTGCTCGATCAGATCCTCGTAAGAAGAATGTCCGCTTCGTTTGCTCAGTTTCTGATGTTCCTCGTTTGTGATCAGCGGACAGTGTATATATTTCGGTTCTTCCCATCCGAATGCATGATACAATCTGGTATATTTCGGTGCAGACGATAAATACTCATTACCACGGACAACATGCGTAATGTGCATCAGATGATCGTCTACTACATTTGCAAAGTTATAAGTCGGATATCCGTCGGATTTGATCAGGATCATATCATCCAACTCAGAGTTCGGCTGTGTGATATCTCCGTAAATCTCGTCATGGAAAGTTGTCTCGCCTTCATTCGGTACATTGGCACGGATAACATATGGTTTCCCGGCAGCCAGATTTGCCTCAATCTCTTCTTTGGAAAGATGCAGACAGTGTTTGTCATAGACACTGATTTCTTTTCCGTTGATATTCTGTTTTAAAGAATCCAGGCGTTCTTTATCACAGAAGCAGTAATATGCCTCGCCTTTTTCGATCAGCTGTTTTGCATATTCCATATACAACCCGCTCTTGCAGCGCTCGCTCTGGATATATGGACCATATCCGCCATCTTTGTCCGGTCCCTCATCATGGATCAGACCTGTTTTTTCCAGGGTACGGTAAATAATTCCAAGCGCTTCTTCCACAAAACGCTCCTGATCCGTATCTTCAATTCTAAGTATAAACTCTCCGCCCTCATGCTTTGCAATCAGATACGTGTACAAAGCAGTGCGCAGATTTCCAACATGCATACGGCCTGTCGGGCTCGGTGCAAATCTTGTTCTGACTTTAGCCATAACTCTACCTCTTTCTGTCTATTCTTTACGATCCAGCATCTGTTTTTTTCTTCTGCGAGTGTGCAGTATCTGCACAAAGTACTTTTATCTGACGAAAAATTCGCTGCGATTTCCTGCCAGATAAAAAATTGCTGATTCGTTCATTTCTATTTCGTAAGCGTCCCTATTATAACCCAATCCGGACATTTCCACAAGGGCAAAAAGAAGGCTGTTGTATCAAACTTCATCACAGTTTTGATACAGCAGCCTCAAAGTGTAGAGTGCAGTGATTCTGAGAAGAATATGTCAGCTTTCGCTGACCAGAATCACGCACCAAGTCTCACGTGCGTTCGACTTGAATCTAACTTGTTTTCAGTTCTTTCCAAAGCTGACTGTAATATGCGGTGGTGTCCGCATCCAGTGCTTTGTATACCTCGCATTTTTCAAGTGTCGCTTCACTCGGGAAAATTAGCGGATCCTCTTTTGTCTCCTCATCCAGCTGATCATATACTGCCGTATTCGGTGTCGGATAATAAATTTCTTCGAAATTCTTCATAGCGATATCTTCCCTGCAGAGGAAATCCAAAAACTTCAGTGCTCCTTCATGGTTTTCTCCTTTTTTCATCATCATCCAAGAATCAAACCATACATTGGATCCCTCTTCCGGAACGACATATTCCAGGTCTTCATCATACTCATTGGCCAGATATGCCTCTCCGGAATAGCAAACTGCCAACGCTGCATTTCCGGCCACCATCTCTTCACGGACTTCGTCCACAAAGTATGCTTCCACATCTGGTTTCTGCTCAAGCAACATATTCTGTGCTACCTGCAGTTCCTTATGATTTGTGGTATTCAGTGAATATCCTTTGTATTTTAATGCACACATATAAGCATCCCGGATACTGTTCTGCATAATGATTTCCCTGGCATATTTGCCGTTAAACAGACTATCCCAGCTGGTAATCTCTTCATCTACCATATTTGTATTATACAGGATACCTACTGTTCCCCAAAAATACGGGATACTGTACTTGAGTTCCGGGTCATAGGATTTTGACATCTCCCAATACAGGTCTCCGATATTATCGATGTACTGCATCTGGCTGAAATCAATCTCTTCTGTCTCGCCTTCCTCGATCAACCGCTCCACCATATAATCAGAAGAACAGATCAGATCGTAAGGAATCGTACTTGCCTTATATTTGGAATACATTTCCTCCGGCGTCGTTGCTTCCTCATAAAGTACCTTGATACCAGTCTCTTTCTGAAACTGCTTTAATACTGACGTATCGATATATTCACCATAATTTAATACAACAATAGTATTTTTTCCGCCGGCTTCGGACATATCCACGGAGCTTTCCTCTTCTCCGGTGGCACCACAGCCAACTAAAATCCCGGTCATGGCAACACACAGCGCCATCGCCACCCGACTTTTCCATTTTTTTATTTTCATGCTGTCACCTTTCCTTTACATTGCTGCCTTTTTCAGCTGTTTCTGACGAATCTCCGGCACAAAATTTGCCAGAAGCAGAACCACCAGCACCACAGCAAAGATCAGTGTCGATAACGCATACATTTCCGGTTTGATTCCACGCTTCAACTCACCGTAGATCATAGTAGATAATGTGTTGATTCCTGCACCTTTTGTGAAATAGGTGACTACAAAATCATCCATGGACATGGTCAGAGCCATAAAGAATCCACTGACAACAGACGGAAAGATCATTGGGAATACTACCCGGAAAAACGCCGTGACACTGTTTGCTCCAAGATCACGTGCCGCTTCATACACACTCATATCCATCTGCTGGAGTTTCGGCAGGATGCTCAGGATCACATATGGAATATTGAATGTTACATGTGCCAGCAGGATGCTGACATAACCCAGACTTGTAAATCTGGAAAACCAGAGCATCAGCGCAATACCGGTCACGATATCTGCATTCAACATCGGAATGTTTCCTATTCCAAGTGTCAGGGAATAACTCCGTTTTTTCATAGCATCAATGCCGATGGCGGCCAACAGGCCGATGCCTGTAGCTATGGCTGCTGAAGCGAAACCAATCGTCAGTGTGTTCTGTAATGCCGCGACTACATCACTGTTATGTAACAAAATCTGATACCATTTCAGTGTAAATCCGCCCCAGACAACCCGGGATCGGGATGCATTAAAGGAGAGAACCACCAGCACTGCAATCGGAATGTACAGAAACGCAATGATCAGTACCAAATAAAATTTCATAAAAAAACGCTTTACCATACGCTGCTCTCCTTTCCTCCGTCATTTTTCACTGTAAACATCATACTGATGAGTACAAAAATCATCAGTGCGATAGACAGACCGGAACCAAGATTCCAGTTCATGCTGGTGGAAAATTCCTGTTCAATGATATTTCCAATCAACATGATCTTGCCACCTCCAAGAATATCCGGAATAGCAAACGTGGTCAGCGACGGAACAAACACCATGGTAATTCCACTGATGATGCCCGGCATGGTAAGTGGAATCATGATTTTGGTCAAAACTGCGGACAACGGTGCACCCAGATCGCGGGCTGCCTCGATGACATCCTCATTCAGTTCCATCACCGCATTGTATACCGGCAGAATCATAAACGGCAGATAATCATAAACCATGCCAATAACAATCGCCACATTGGAATTCGCCAGATCCTGTCCCGGCAGCCCCAATACCCCAAGGATTGCATTAATAATTCCGTTTCTGGACAACAACAACTGCCAGGCCATAATACGCAGTACAAAGTTTACCCACATCGGAAGAATCACGATAATAGCCATCAATCCTTTTTTTCCGATGTTCAATTTCCGCAGTATCACAGCCAGCGGATAGGCCAGCAAAAGACAGACCACTGTACACAGTAAAGCCAGCCACAGTGCAAGCAACAATGATTTCAGATGCACCGGTTCGAAAATTGCCAGAATGTTAGACAGGGTAAATCCACCGTTTCCATCTCCCAGAGCATAAAATACGATCATCAGGATTGGCAGCACTGTAAATCCGATGATCCAGACGATATACGGTGTTGCCAACAAACTTCTCTTATTCATTCTTTTTGATTACCTCCTGTGCAGCAGACACCGGTTTGTGCATAATCTGAATATTTTCCGGCTTCACATACAGACCAATCTCCGTCCCCGGATGATAAGCAATGGTGCTGTGCGCCAGCCACTCATAACCATTCGCCTGCACCTTCATTTCATAATGCACACCCTTAAACAGAATCGAAGTAACAACACCATCCATCATACCTTTCCCTTTTTCAAGGAATTCCATATCTTCCGGTCGGATGACTACATCGACGTTTTCGTTCACTGCAAATCCAGTATCTACACACGGGAACGGACATCCGAGGATTTCCACCAGACAATCCTTAGGCATCACACCGTCAATGATATTACTCTCACCAATAAAATCAGCTACAAACGCATTCTGCGGTTCGTTGTAAATATCTACAGGCGTACCCACCTGTTGGATCAACCCCTGGTTCATAACAATGATCCGGTCAGACATGGTCAGTGCTTCTTCCTGATCGTGAGTTACAAAAATAAAAGTAATACCCAGTTCATTTTTTATCTTAATCAGCTCCTGCTGCATGTCTTGACGCAGCTTCAGATCCAATGCTCCCAACGGCTCATCCAAAAGCAGCACTTCCGGCTCATTTACAATCGCACGGGCAATGGCGATACGCTGCTGCTGTCCACCGGACAGAGACATCGGATGTCGGTCTTCAAATCCTTCCAAATCCACAAGTTTCAATGCATATCTGATCTTATCCTGAATATATGATTTACTCTTTTTCTTCAATTTCAGTCCAAATGCAATATTTTCCCCGACACTCATATGGGAAAACAGCGAATATTTCTGAAATACAGTGTTGATATGACGCTTATCCGGAGACAGATTCGTAATATCCTTACCTTCAAAAATAACCTTTCCCTCATCCGGTGTCGCAAAACCACCAATGATACGCAATGTGGTAGTCTTGCCACAGCCGGAAGGACCCAGCAGGGTCACAAATTCATTTCTTCCTATGTCAATGCTCAGATCTGACAAAATCTTTTTCCCATCAAAAGATTTTGTCAGATGCTGTAAATTCAAGATTGCCTGTTCCATCCCTTTTTCTCCTCATATGTTTTTCAAATTTCTGCTCACACTATCCGGGGCCGGCGGATATTCGCCCCCCACTCATCCTATTTACTTCATTGGGCTAAAATGTCGGTGGTGTGCTCACCCAGACAAATTTTGCCGGACGGCTGCCTGTATTTTCAATAAAATGATTCCGATTCGCCCGGAAATAAAAACTCTCACCGGATTTTACCACATAGCTTTTGTCTCCAAGATGCAGTCGGATCCGCCCGGAAATCACATATCCGAATTCTTCCCCCTCATGTGGTTTATCTTCCTGCAGCTGCTCCTTCGGCTGTACAACTACCAGAAGTGGTTCCATCTGATTCTGCTGTGCATTGGGCACGATCCATTGGATACTGTTGCCCACTTCATCAATTTTCTCAAAAAAAGCACCTTCGGAATATACGACATGTTCCTCTTCCGTCTCTTTGAAAAATTCAGAAGGTGTCGTTCCGAGACACTCAATCAGATCCAGCAGTGTCACCACGGAAGGTGCCACCTGGCCACGCTCCAGCTGGGATATATATCCTTTGGTCAGTTCCGCCCGGTCTGCCAGTTCCTGCTGGGTCAGGCCATTTTTATTTCTCAGATCTTTAATTTTTTCTCCGATTCTGCTGTTCACATAATTCGGCTCCATCTCTCTCGCTTCCATTTCTGTCAAAAGATTTTTATATTTTCATTATTTCTGTGATTCCATTCATTCCATGACGTTGTCAGATTCTGAATGCTTAACAAAATGTTGACTGTCACTAAACTTTTGTCACGATTTCGATTATACTATTATTAAACAGAAAGTCAACTATTATTGTTATTTTTTACACATTTCTTACTGTACTTTTTCCCGGACAATACACATTTTTCCAGTGGCATTAATAAAAGTATTTTTGGAGCATATATATTGTAATAATCGTATCTCTGAGAAATAAAAAAGGAGAACCCATGAAGGAAAAAAAACACCTGTCCATTCTGCTGCCGGCAACGGTTATCTGTATCCTTGCCGTAACAATTTATTTTCAAATGACCAACGGTACGATTTCCGTCAGCAATACTGTCAACGGAAAAGAACTTCCCATCTACTGCGTAGACACACAGGAACCAAAGATTTCCATTTCCTTTGATGCCGCCTGGGGCAATGACGATACCTCACGTATTCTGGAAATTCTGGCCAAACACAACGTACATGCCACGTTTTTCATGACCGGCGGCTGGGTAGAATCTTACCCGGATGATGTCCGGGCAATCTATGAAGCCGGACACGATCTTGGCAATCATAGTCAGAACCACAAAAATATGAGCCAACTCTCCGACACGGAGATTCGGGATGAAATCATGTCTGTCCATAAAAAAGTAAAAGAGCTCACCGGCTATGAAATGTTCCTCTTCCGGCCGCCTTATGGCGACTATGATAACGAGGTCATCACCGGTGTGCTCTCCTGTGGCTATTATCCAATTCAGTGGTCCATCGACAGCCTTGACTGGAAAGATTATGGCGTTGATGATATCATCTCCCGTATCTGCGACAGCAAACACCTTGATGGCGGTGCCATCATCCTGTGCCATAACGGGGCAAAATATACGGCAGATGCACTGGATAACCTGCTGACACAGCTTCAGGAAAAAGGGTATCAGCTTGTCCCTATCTCAGAGCTCATCTACCGGGAAAAATATCATCTGGATGTGACCGGAAAACAGATTGCTGAGTAAAGCAGACGTCGAAATTTCGTTCAGTCTTTCCATTCACTGCCCTCATTCAGTCCCTGTTCCGTCAGCCATT
>OLPT01000862.1_pt1 | contig 20301 bp, 20 predicted proteins | sample 1673051 | NCBI WGS metagenome assembly OLPT01 (sample SAMEA3136750, study PRJEB25190) | human gut metagenome | biome: human gut; feature: human-associated habitat; material: faeces | place: Austria | collected 2013
TCGTCCGATGATTCCCCAGCCGAAGGACATCGCCGACCCGCATGGCCGCGAATTCGGCATGTTCTGCGTCGCCGCCGAACAGACGAACGGTGCGATCCGCAAAATCCTGAAAAGCATGCGCAAACACCGTGCGGTAACCCCCGCCCCCATCCGCTCCCAAATCGTTGCTTAGTTCAGACGAACCAACTTTCAACGCGTTTACATTGTTTGACAAGCCCCTCTTCGATTTTTTGTATGAGAATCTTCCGATTCTCTAAAGCGGAATCGTTACAATTCTCTAGAGCGCTGGTTTCCTGCAAACAATTAATTGCGGTTGCCATGAACGCAAACGGCATGGTTTGGCTGAGTGTGTATAACGTGGAACAACAGAATTTAAAATCCTTGCTTCCGAATGGCTCGGTAAGTTTCTGCCAATGCCTGAGCTCTATACGTTCATAGTTGTATTCGCCGCCGATACTCATGGCAAGTTTGCGTTGTTTGCGTTGGGTTTCATAGGCGTACATGGATGCGGTGTCATATAGTGGTGCGAATGATGGTTTGGCTCCGGTAGGTTCCAGCAGCGCGTAATTCTTCGCATGAGCATCGGTGCCACCGATGAGGAAATTGACGACAAGAGCTATGTAAAACTGGTCGATATCAATTTCGCTCAAATTGTTGTTTCTCATGCATTGGATGATGTCTTGGGCGGAGGGGCCACCGTCCGACTGGTATTTTTCTTGTGTTGAATGAGCGGTTGCTTGGCAGAAGTCTTCTTGGTGAATCCGCTGCACAATGGGGCTGCCTTTTACCGTGGAGATTTTACGGTCCCATCGTGTGCTGACGAGAGCGGGAGTCTCTCCGAACATGCGGAATGTGGTTTGTGCCACGGGAATTCCCAATGCTCCAATTGTTTTCATGCAGATGTATTCGTTGAAAGCTTGCTCATGCAAGGCATGTATGCCGGGCTTGATGATATGTGTTGTTGGTGCGGTTCCATGTGCTTCGTACCATTTGCCATTGGCATAGTGGAGCGCAATTTTGTCTTGTGCGCCGTTCAGCGACCAGTGTTCGTCGGAGGCTTGCCATGAGGCATTGCTTGTGCCTGCGATGGAGGTAAGGCGCTGTCCTATCTCTTTTTCAGAGATAGGGACGAGTGAATATGGTGCGTCTTTTACTGTCTCGATTTGCTCTGGCGGAACGAATTGCGCTCCTCCCGCGCAATCCAATCCGATTGCGCTCAGCAATGCGAAGGGATTATTTCCATTGACTCCATATTGCTTGCCGATTGCTCTGCGCATCATGGGGTCGTCAGGTAACACGCCATCGATATAGGCTTCTATTGGCTTGCCGGTCCAAGGTTCGGATCGTCTGGGCATGGATAGGGATAATTGCGCAGGGGCATTGGCGTCGTAAATGAAGGAATGCTTTCCGGATATGTCTTCTTGCAGTATTCCGATTCGCTGTCCTTCGAGAAATACGATGAGTTTTTTGTCAGTCATGGGAAATTAAGCTTCTTCGTTATTGTCGGGCTCGTGTTTGTCGAGTTCTTTGGCTTGCTGCTCGATGAGTTTTGACCGGTTTTGCAGTGTGGCATACGTGTTGGCGTAGTTCTGTCCGAAATTCTTGAGGAATCCTCCTAGGTGTTCGCTTACTTCTGTGAGATTCCGCTGTTCGATGGTTTTCCATTGTTCTAGTACCGGTTCTAGTACCGTGTCCATGGAAGGAATCATTGACGAGGTTTGGAGGGAATGCCCTATGTTTTTCGCGAGGCTCGCGTAGGCGTTGGCGAATGCGGTAGCCGTGGGGGTTGGCGAGGTTTCTTCTTCCGGTGAATCTTGCGCTGATTCGTGAATGGCATAGCTTATGGATATGCGCATTTCTAGCGCATCCATGATTTTAAGAAGTTTGGTGAACCCGGGATTTTCTATGTGCCCGTGTTCGAGTTGATTGATCCAGGGGCGGGGGATTCCGGTGATGGAGGAGAGCTCTGTTTGGGTCATATTTTTGGCTCTTCGTGCGTCTTGGATTGAAGTGGCCAATTGGTTGGTTGAGCTAAGCTGGGTTTGGAATTCAGTCATCGTATGCCTGTTTGATTTTTCGTACAAATTATATACTGTTTGATTATTGAAACAACACTATACGCTATTTTGTTTCAAAAATCAAACATCTGTGTTGACGTTGCTTAAAGTATTGTGCGATTGATTTCATGATTATTTGCTGCGATATGCGTGAGAGGCCGTCACTTGCTGTATTGGACTGTAAATCTTCTGGATCTTCAAAGCGCGCGCAAGTGTAGCGATGTGTCCTTCTCCGTCGTGCGATTGCAGATCATTGCCTGATTGGGGCGCTTTTCTTCCTTCCGTATGTGATGGCGGAAGTGGTATATGTGTAGGGGCGGCATTCTTGATTTTGAATTCTTGGAGGGGAAATGGCTGGGGATTTCGATAGGTTGTATGCAAGGATCTTTTATGCTGGTGTGTATCGGCATGCTGTAGAAGTCCAGAAAGTTGCTGATAATCCTGAACGTGGCCTTCTGGGTCAATCTCAGTTGCTTGATTGTTGTTATCATGCTGGTGCCGCCGTCGAGCAGTTGATTTATGGCTTACTCATTGAAAATGGTGAGTTGAATCGTTTGTGGAGCAAGCCGTTTAGAGGTGAAAATTGTTTTATATTACCGTTTCATAGTTCAGGGAATAATACGGGGATCATCGGGCGTCATACGCGGAATATAGGGAACATTATCGATGAGCGAAATGATGAGGAAACTTGGATTGATTTCACAGGAAATGTAGCTCATGGGATTAAAACCCTCTTGAAAATGCGGAATAAAGCAGTTCATGAGAACTTGATGATTGGCGGCTCGGATGATGTGATTTGCAGATTCGAGATATTCAGGGATTATGTCAGGCGTGAATACTGTGAATTTGAGGATGCGCTCAAGGCAATTTATCCCAAGCGGAGTGAGAACCCGTTTGCGAATGCTGAACAGGATCTTTTCCGGGAATGGTTATTGTTTCATAAGGAGCGGCATGCTCGTGGCCGACATGAAAGTGCTGCTTTAGAGACGGCTCGATTATCTGAAGAAAAAGATAGAATCAGAAGACGTTGGGAAATCTATCGGAATAAATGGAATGATAACAATCCTGTTTTTAGCTCATGCCGTATAGGTATCTGTAGGTGTCCAATTTGTGGTGAGAATACAACATATTCTGGTCTGACGGGAAAGTATTGCACGTATTGGCTGGGTGAGCCCAATAACAGCCCTAGTGCCCTTTATTGCCCCGAAGAAAAATATCTGGAATGCATGTGCTGCATTGCGGAAAATGAAGAGGCCATGCATTGGGCCAACCTTGAAATTCGGAATTACAAGATTTTGCATGGCTCTTTACCTGAGGATGAAAACTTAATTCCCCTGACCTTATGAACAGGCTAAGAAATCTATTGGGCCTTGTTCCCTGAAACGGTAATTGATAGTGGAACAAATGGTGCTGAGGGGATGCTGTGTCCTTGAAGCTGTTGAATCAGCCCTTCTCTGATGTATGGCCAAGCTAGGGAAAACGCGTGCGAAAGGTTTTCCCCTAGTGATTACCGTTGGGCTTCTTTTCTGCCGGTTCAACTTCGTATTTGATACGTGCTCCGACTTCCTGCGCATAGTCTGTGAGTAGGGAAACGAGCTGTTTCTGGCCGTTTTCAATCTGTGAAATATACGATTGGCTGACTCCCATTTCATCGGCTAGTTGAGATTGTGTCATGCCTCGATATTTCCGCATAGAAACAAGGTTGTCTAAGAGATCGTCCGCTGCCTTGTAGAGATCGAAGGCCAGTTCCTCGTAATCATAAGGAAGATGTTCTGTCATGATGCCCCTTTTGCTAGCAATAACGTTAGCGATATTACTCATAGTAATATCTTATGGTTCTAACATGCTAGAGATTCCATCCATTGGATGAATGTTTTCGATATAACCTCAGAGATTCGTCTATCTGCTCGTTTTGTTTCCGAGGAATGCTTTGAGCTTGATTTTGTACTGGCTGAAATGTCTAGAGTCGATCTTTCCTCAAAGCGGCTTCTGTGAATAGGCTATAACATATATCGAACAAGTGTTCGGGTCTGGAGCGCTGTTAGGCTTGTTTCGACTTGCAGTCAATTGGATTTCATTTAGCTATCACACAGCCCTCCGTAGGGATTTGCAAGGGTGCATTTAGCTCCCATGTAACGAGGGTATATAACTGCCCCTGGAGTGTTGTACGGTTTAAACGCTATTCTAAAATCGATTGCCCCCCTTATGGGTGTGAGGCACGAGAAAGAGAAGGAAAATGTCCCAGGCCGGCAGTGTGAGAACGGATTTGAAGGAGACCTCCAGGAGGAGGGTATTGAGCGTCGCGTATTGGCGCTTCTTCGTCAATGCTCTTCTGGTGTTCTGCGACATGCTTTCGTTTATTCTCGCCGCGGTCGTGGTACTGATGACGCAGAGCGAAATTAACCTGTATTCCTCCCGCTTCCACTTCCATATCAATCTGTGGGCGTATGTGGTGGTGTGTGCGCTGGTGTGGGTCTTCTGCCTGCACAGTGTGGGGGTGTACCACCGCCATGTGATGGGGGATGGCTACCAGCTGAATGTGCTCCTGTTTAAGGGAGCTGTGTTCGCGGGGCTGATGATTTGCGCGTTTGAGTTCATTCTGAACACTTACGTGTCGCTGTTGTCCACGGTGCTGGAGCTGTTGTGTGCGCTGCTGGTCACCATGGTGGTGCGTCTTGCCGTCCGTCAATTCGTGCTGTTCAAACGCAAGCGGGGCATGTACTCGTATGGCACTGTGGTGGTCGGCTCGCTGGAGGGTATTGAGCATGCCTTGCAGTTTTTGAGCCGGAAGAGCCAGTTGAACTACCATGCTATTGCGATATGCCCGATTGGGCTGGATGCGCAGACCGGCTATGTGAGGGCCGTTGATGTTCCCGCAGAGTTCAAGCAGCGGATTCGTAAGATTTGCGGCAGAGACATCGCAACGCTCCCGTATTGCAAGAACTTTGCCGAACGTGCCGTTTCCATGGGCGCGCAGACGGTGATGGTCACGGATGTTATGCAGCGCTTCTCGGATGATTTCAACACGTTTGTGCTGAACATGGAAACCATGAATCTGGAGATTGCGGTGGTCACTTCCGCAGTGGACGTGAGTGGCCATGAGACTAATATCCGTGTGATTCAGGGTACAACGGTGATGACGATCAGCCTGCCGCAGTATTCGCCATGGGATATGTGCAAAAAGCGCGTTTTTGATGTGCTGGTTTCGCTGTTTGCCGTGATTGTTACTGCGATTGTTACCGTTCCTATTGCGATTGCTATCAAGCTTACCGACGGCGGTCCTATTTTTTACACGCAGACTCGCGTTGGGCGCCGTGGCAAGCCGTTTAAGATGATTAAGTTCCGTTCTATGGTGGTGAATGCGGACAAGATGAAGGCGGAACTGGCGAAAGAAACCGGTCAGGATGGTTGTTTTATCTTCAAGATGAAGGACGATCCGCGAGTCACCAAGGTGGGCAAGTTTATTCGTAAGTTCTCCATTGACGAGTTCCCGCAGTTCCTGAACGTACTCAAGGGCGACATGAGCGTGGTGGGCCCGCGTCCGCCGTTACCTGAGGAGGTGGCTCAATACAACCAGACGTATGCCACTCGTATGCTGGTGAAGCCTGGTATTACTGGCCCGTGGCAGGTGTCTGGCAGATCCAACTTGAGTAAGGAGGAGTCGGAGTCTTTGGATGTCAGCTATGTGCAAAGCTGGTCTGTGTTGGGAGATATCGTGCTGCTTTTCCGCACTGTCGGTGCCGTCGTCACTCATAAGGGTGCATACTGATAGAAGGCAAGGTATAACAGTAAGATTTCGTTAAACAATGGCAGTTTTTCTGGTGTTGGGGAGCTCCAGAAGTACAAGGGAGGCAATACGAAATATGAGCGATGTCGATACTCATCCCATAGATAAGGGAGTCGGCGGGCACAACTCGCAAAAACCGATTCGGGTGGCCCAAATTGTTGGCAAAATGGTTGGCGGTGGTGTTGAGGCGGTAGTGATGAATTACTACCGCCACATCGACCGCAGTAAAGTGCAGTTCGATTTCCTTGTCGACGAGGATTCCACGCGTGTTCCCGAAGAGGAAATCATCGCCTTAGGAGGTCGTGTATTCCGCATACCGCCGTACCAGCATCCGATTCGCTACCGTCGTGAGCTGATTCGTCTGATGCGTGAACAGCAGTGGCCGATTGTGCACAGCAATATCAATACGTTGAGCGTGTTCCCGCTATCGGCGGCGAAGAAGGTTGGAGTGCCGGTGCGTATCGCGCATTCTCATTCAACTATGGGCAAAGGCGAGTTCGCGAAGAACGTGATGAAACTTGTGTTGCGTCCGTTCTCCAATGTGTATCCAACGGTTCGTTTTGCATGCAGTCGTTATGCAGGAAAATGGTTATTTGGCAAAAATGCGGATTTTACCGTGATTCCTAATGCTATCGAATTGGATAAATTCCGTTTTAATGCTGCAACGCGTAAACAAACACGTAAAGAGCTCGGCATTTCGGATGATACGTTCCTGATCGGTCATGTTGGACGTTTCATGCCACAGAAGAATCAGTCGTTTCTGGTTGATGTGCTTGCGGGGCTGCTTCCTAAACGCCCTGACGCCATGCTCGCCTTCGTCGGTGATGGTCCTGATAAGCCTGCGGTTCAACAACATGTTGAAGAACTCGGTATCGCTGATCATGTGCTATTCCTCGGTCAACGCTCGGATGTCAATCGTCTATACCAGGCGTTCGATGTGTTCTGTCTTCCCAGTCTTTATGAAGGATTGGGCATAGTTGCTGTTGAAGCTCAGGTCGCGGATTTGCCTTGCTTGCTGTCCGATATTGTTCCTTCGGAAGCGGATGTGACTGCTAGCTCCTATTTTCTGCAGATTACTGATGTAAAGCCTTGGATTGAAACGCTGTCAAACTTGCATTCCTCGAAGCGCTCAGATCAAATTAGCGGTGACATCGAAGAATACGATATCCAACGATGTGCAAACAGCTTGGTAAAAAAATATGAATCATTTATCTGCAAATAAGAGGAACGGGAAGTGAAGATGAATCCACGTGTTGCTGTTATTACTTCCGGTTACTTGCCGGTTCCTAACGTGCTTGGTGGCGCGGTCGAAGCGTTGGACATGATGATGGTCCGGGAGAATGAGAAGACCCCGAATTTTGAGTTCACGGTTTTCTCTTCCTGGGTACCTGGTGTTGATGAAGTTATTCGTGATGGTGCTTTTCAACATACTGATTTTCGCTTTATCAAAACGCCAATGCTAGTAAAGGCTGCCGATCGGTGTATTTACTGGGCTGCAAAATATATTCTTCGCAAGAAGAAGCTCATGAGCTACCGGTATATCGCGCAACGTTTGTGGTACATCCGCAAGGTGGCCAAAGCATTGAGTAAAGACGATGCGAGCGGCAAGACGCCATTCGATAAGGTCATGATTGAAAATCACGCCACATTGTTCATGACCATGCAGAAATATGGCAATGCTGAACGTTATGCGGACAAGGTGTATTACCATCTGCACAATGAAGTGACCAATGATTTCGGTTGCAAGCATGAGATTGCCCAGGTCAAGAAGGTGCTTGGTGTGTCTAATTACATTGTGGACACGCTTGATAAGTTTCTTCGCGAGCACGGTGAGGGTGGGCTTAAACCTGAGCAGAAGGCCGTATGGCGTAATGGTGTGGATACGAGTAGGTTCGGTTCGGAGGAAGCTGACAAGAAGGCGCAGGTTTTCCGTAAGAAATATGGCATTGGCGAAAATGATGTTGTATTCCTGTTCTCAGGCCGTCTTACCCCTGAAAAAGGAGCGGAGGAACTACTTCGAGCTTTCAGTGAAGTTGCGGAGGAAATTTCCAACGCGAAGCTTGTAGTTGCAGGCGCGTTCTTCTTTAATTCGAATATTGTGAGTCCGTTTGAACAGAAGCTGCGGGATTTGGCATCAAATCCAGGTGTGAAAGATCGTATTATTTTCACTGGTTTTGTGGGCTATGACGACATGCCTGCCATCTACGCTATGTCTGACGTATGCGTTCTGCCGTCAATTTGGGATGATCCTGCACCTTTGGCAGTAATCGAGAGCCTAGTTTCCGGCAAGCCGTTGATTACCACGTGCTCCGGAGGCATTCCAGAATATGCGGATAATCAGTCCGCCATCATCCTTGAGCGGGATGATCGGCTCGTTGATCAATTGGCTGAGGCCATGATTGAGCTTGCCCAAGATTCAGGCAAACGAGCGGCTATGGGAGCTCATGCGGTAACATTGCGCTCGGAGCTCAACAAAGAAATGTACATGTCGCAGTTGTCTGGGCTTATGAGGTGATTGCGTGAATAAGTATAAGAATTTGCTGATTAATGTCGGCATCTTCGGACTCAGCGCAGTAGCCACCAAACTGATGGCATTCATACTGATGCCGTTATATACCCTGTACCTATCTACAGAGGAATACGGCATCATGGACATGGCTACCATCATGGTAACCACATTATTCCCTGTACTAACTTTGCTCATCAGCGAAGGCATGCTCCGTTTTACGCTTGATGATAAGTCAAAAGCCGCGTTTTATATTACCGAAACCATGCTGGTTATGTTGGCAAGCTGTGTGCTTTTGGCAATTATTCTGCCGGTATTTGATTTGCCTATTTTTGGTGGGCTAGGTAGATATAAAATTTGGTTCCTGTTGTCCTATGCGGCGTTGTGTTTCCCCTCTGTGATGGGTACTGTCGCTAGGGCTATGGATCAGATGAAACTCATTGCTTACGCCTCAATATTGTCTGCACTTATTATGGGCGTGCTTGCTTATATGTTGATTGCCGGAATGAATCTCGGTCTTATGGGGTATTTCTACTCTTATATCGTAGGCAATGGTTCAGCGATCCTGGTATATCTTTTCGCCGGTAAGCAGTATCAGTTTATCGATTTTACAGTATGGCGAAACAACGCGTCTCTTCGTAAGCAGCTTTGGCGCTACTCACTGCCATTGGCTCCGAATTCATTGTGCAACCAGATTCAGACGACGGTTAGTCGTTTCATTATTACAGGTGTACTGGGTATTTCCGCTTCTGGTTTATATGCTGCAGCTTCAAAGATTCCTAATTTGCTTAATGTGCTTCAACAGATTGTTCAACAGGCTTGGCAGCTTTCCGCGTTCCAAGAGTTTAAGAGCTCTGGGCTCAAGCATTTCTATGATGTAATTTGGCGTGTGTATCATGCCTTGATGTCGATAGGAAGCGCGTTAGTGATTGCGTTATCTCCGTTCATCGCCAAGGTACTGATGCAGCGTCAGTTTTACTCGGTATGGCCGCTAATTTCCATCCTTGTATTAGCTTTCTATCTAGGTGCCATCAACAATTTTCTTGGCACAATTTATCAGGCCTATATGCGTACAAAACCATTGCTTATAGCAACGATTGTAGGAACTGTATCATGCCTTGCGTTTACTGCTATGTTCGTGCATAGTTGGGGTATTTTAGCTGCAGCGCTTGGTGTACTTGTGGGCAGTTTGACGATATTCGTAATTCGTGTAATTGATATCCGTCGTTTAATGCGTGTCGACATGAGGCCGTTTCCCACTGCTATTACCATGGGGCTGCTCGCTGCTCAATCTGTAGTGACTTTGAGCCAATGCGACCATTACCTGTCTTTGTCATTGATTTGTCTGTTATCCATTGCAGGTGCTCAATGTTATGAGCTCAAGCCTTTAATTAATTTGATGTTTGGAAGGAGAAAATATACAGCATGAGCGACAATCCATCTAGCTTTCATGAGGGGGCCACGTCAGAAGACTTCCCCTTGATTTCGGTAATTGTCCCTGTATATAAAGTCGAGCGTTATCTCGATCGTTGTGTGCAGTCAATCATTGACCAAACGTACCGGAATTTGGAAATCATCTTGGTTGACGACGGCTCTCCGGACTCCTGCCCAGACATGTGCGATGCTTGGATAGCTAAAGATTATAGAATCCGTGTTATTCATCAAGAGAATCAGGGATCGGGAGCTGCTCGAAACAATGGAATTGAAAGTAGCACGGGAGAGCTCATAGGCTTTGTGGATTCCGACGACTGGCTGGAACCAACCATGTATGAGGCCCTTTTTAATTCTCTTAAAAACAATGATGCCGATATTTCTATGACCGCCAGCATTATGGAATATCCTGATGGACGACAAATCTGTCACTACCAGCCTAATGTCCATTTAGTGATGACCACTTCAGAATCATTCAAGTATGTTAACCTACCGGGCTACTCAACGATTTCTCCTTGGAGCAAGCTTATCAAACGCTCTGTGTTGGGGGATATACGTTTCCCGGAAGGGTGCAGTAATGGTGAGGATTCGAGATTTACTTATGAAGTACTTGCGGCAAGTAAACGAACTACTTTTGATTCGGTGCCTCTGTACCATTATCGGGCAACTGAGGGAAGCCTTTCTCATACATACACAAACTATAATTGGGCAGGTTACGAAGCTACTAAGCAGATGGTAGAACTGGTACGTCGGAGGTTCCCCGAGCAGCTTCCTTTTGCCTTGTACGGGTTGATGCGGAGCATGATAAGCCTTTATGATCAGGCTCTTGCCACTAGGAGTTCCAAAGAACAACAATGGCGACGTTTCGCAAAAGATACGCAGGCCTTTGTTAGGCGCAACATAGGGCTTGTTGCCGAGTCGGTGGATCTTCCTCGGGGACGCAGCATGCAGCTTAAGCTCATGGCGGTATCTCCAGTCCTCTACAGTGTGTCTTTCCTGATTTATAAACGTATCCATCCGGAACGGAGCAAGTAAGAAGATGAGTCTTAAACAACTGGGCTTGCAACTGGTATACGGGCACAAGTCCTCGTCGGAGCAATATGTATCGTGGCTTCGTAGCCAAGGGATGCATATAGGGCAGCATGTGCATCTGTATACGCCATGGTCTATCAAAATTGATACTCAGAGACCTTGGATGATTGAGATTGGCGATAACGTACATATCACTGCAGACTGTTCTATTTTGCAGCATGACTATAGCTGGGCAGTGATGCAGCGTCTTACCGGAGAAGTGTTGGGCTCATGTGGAATGGTGCGTATTGGTAATAATGTTTTTATTGGACAGAAGTCATTGATTCTTAAGGGGGCCGAAATCGGAGACAACACCATCATCGGAGCTGGTAGTGTGGTAACCGGTCATTTGGAGGGGAACGCTGTATATGCAGGCGTACCGGCGAAAAAGATTTCTTCTCTGGACGTATATGTAGACAAGCGGCGTAACCTTCAATTGGAGGAAGCGACACTATTAGTGCGTAAATATGAGGAAGTGTACGATAAGCGTCCGCCTAAGGAGCTGCTCAGGGAATTCTTCTGGCTATTCGAATCTCGTGATGCTCAGCTGAATGAAACATTCCAGGATGTATTTCGCCTCGATGACAATACGGAGCGATCGCAGAGGGCATTTATTCGCAGTGAGCCTATGTTCGAAGGCTATGAGGCTTTTCTTGAATACGTCGAATCGGACCCACAATGAGCAGTATCGGAAAGGAACTTCCTATGACTACCTCTTACACCATCACCTGCAGTCGGCCGACGAATTATGGTGCTGTTTTGCAAACCTATGGTTTGAACACCGCACTACGCAAGATGGGTGTGGATGCAAAGGTGCTGGATTACAATCCCAAGTACTACTACACATCCACACAGCCATTGCCTATTCGTATGGTCCGTGCCGTCGTGCGTTTCCCCGACTTGACCAAGGGACGCAAAGTATTCGGTAAGTTTTTGGAAGATTATGTGCCCATGAGCGCCAAGACATATCGCACTCTTGCTGAAATCGAGGCTGATGTGCCTCAAGCCGATGTTTATATTTGCGGCAGTGATCAGATTTGGAATTGTAAGAATAAGCTTAACGGTAAAGACGATGCGTTTTTCCTGTCATTTGCGCCTGCGGGCGCTCGCAAAGTAGCGTATGCTGCCAGCATTGCCATGCCTGAAATTCCGAAAAACCAAAAGACCCGCTATCGTAGGTTGATTTCCGATTTCGATGCTGTGTCGGTACGTGAACCGTCGTCGGTGCCCATGCTTGAAGATCTCGGCATTAGTAATGTTCAATCCGTTATTGACCCAGTATTTCTGCTTGAGAAGGATGATTGGGACGTAATCGCCGACGCCAGCGATTTCATTCCCACTGAAGACTACGTACTGGTATACGGCTACAACCGTCAGAAAGAGGTATATGCCTATGCACGTCGGCTTGCCAAGAAGCTAGGCGTGAAAGTCTATACCATCGGTACTGCCATCGAAGATTACACACTTGATCAGGACCGTTATTTCTGGAATGCTTCTCCTAACACTTTTGTGAACCTTATTCGCAATGCGAAAGCCGTGGTGACAAATTCATTCCATGGCACTGTGTTCTCTATTGTGTACAGCAAACCATTCCACTTCTTTACAGTTAAGCAGACCACAAACTCACGCATGCTCGACCTGCTGAATTCGCTGGCACTAAAAGACAGACATGTTACCAGTGGCGACCTGCTAAGCAACCACATCGACTATACACAGCCGAATACTCTACTCGCTTCATTACGTAAACAGTCATTAGCTTATTTGCATAGCAGCGTATCGGAACCACTAAATCAGCAATAATCAAGAGTCCAAAGGAATGTCATTATGAATTGGAAGAGCACTGTAGAACAGTGGATGCCAAAACCGCTTATCGCTCCTCTCAAGAATCTGCGTCAAAGCATTCATCTATATCAAGATTCGTGGGCACAAGCCAAGCGGTTTAATCGTAGTTACTCTCGCATTATGCCCCATGAGCGAGTAAGAATCGAGACACGAGTGATGTTTCTCAGCCATCAAATTGAAAAAGGGCTGAGCCATCACAATTTTCGCTATGGGTTTGGGAAAAAAGTTTTTAACGAGCTTCCGACCCTGCTTACACGTCTGGAACAAGCAGATCTGAATTTCGCTAATAACACTGTGTACAAAGAAAGTCTTGCTGCGCTTCATGAGTACATGCAGCGTCATCTCGATGCGGAGAAAGATATTTCTTGGCAGCAATCGTTATTCACTGCAGATCAGTGGCAACGCATTATGAATGCCGAATCAAACGATGGTGGAAGCATATCTATCCGTAAAAGTGACAAGCTCAATAACAAAGATCTTTCCTTTGCTGCGTTAAGTGAAAATAGACATTCAGTTCGTGAATTTGCTGATGAGCCGGTGTCCCTAGACGAACTTAACCAGGCAGTTCAGATGTCCATGCGCACTCCATCAGTGTGTAACAGGCAACCCACCAGGGTGCATGTCATTCTCGACAAGGAAGTCATCGCAGAGGCTTTGCACATTCAAGGTGGTGTTAATGGATATCCAGCCCCTCCCGCATTGCTGATGATTACTTCTGACTTGCGTGCGTTTATGACATCTTATGAGCGCAATGAGGGATATACCGACGGTGGCCTGTTCGGAATGTCACTACTATTATCTTTGGAATCTTTGGGAATTGGAGCTTGTCCGCTCAATACCATGTTTACGGCAACTGCAGAAAAGAAAACCCGCAAACTTTTGCATTTGCCTGATAACGAAGTACCCGTCATGTATATCGAAGTTGGACATTTCTTGGACGAAACACGTACCTGTCGGTCCACTCGATTCCAAGGCTCAGATATTACCTCGGTCTTGCAGTAACCACAGACTGATATTCCCGTTCGCGTACTTGCATCTGCGTGATCAGATAGTCGCATAATCAGCAAGGAGTTTTCCATGGACGCACTCTCTGTTTTCGTCACTACATCATTGCCCAAAGCTGGAGCGCAAGTTGCCGGATTGCCATTGATGCTGAATTTGCTACTTACTGCATATGTAATTCTTCGTCATCCGAATCAGACCTTATTGATGATGCAGAGGTTTCGCGGATTGGCTGCAGTTTACGGAGCTCTGTTCGCATCTGGTCTGTTAGCTTTGTCTCAAGGGCGGATGTCTTCAGACACGCACGGAAACGGTTTATGAAGCGTTAGTCTTATTTAATCAACTGGATATACATAGTTGTTCTATGAGATGTTTTTTCTTGAACAAATACTTTTGTGAATATAATGTATCAAAATAAGGAAAAGAATGTTTGTTTACATAACGACTGTTTTCTGCTGCATACTTTTGATGTGTGTGGCAGATAAATTGAGTAAAAGGGCAAGGGTTCTACCTTTTGTCATTACTTTTTTGATTTTATTCACAGTATCTGGATTTCGCTATGGAGTTGGAACAGATTATTTCTTTACATATGTTCCAACTTATAAACAGATATATAATGGCACCCCTCCGCCAATGGAGCCAATATTTAAATGGCTTAACATGCTGTGTATTGATTTTGCAGGTAGTTGGTATCAGTCTATATTTATTGTTACAAGCTTTATATTCATAGGTTTAATATATATTATTATATATAATATGCCATGTTCAAAAGTTCTATTGACTGTTTCTTTTTTGTGTGGTGGGTATTTCTTATATTCATTGAACGTAGTTCGCCAGACAATAGCTACTGCATTATTCTGTTGCGCGTTATTGTTTGTGAAAAGAAATATGGATGGTAAAAATCAGTTACAGAGTCTTTTTATGGCTTTTTCCTTAGTTGCGATAGCGGTAGGTTTTCATTATTCCGCTCTAATTTATTTTGCTGTCATTCCTCTCCTTTATTTAAAGCTTGACAAAAAAATATATTTGTCCCTTTTTGCTTTTTTGGCTTTTCTTGTACCTACCTTTGTTGCAGTTATTGGTATCTTGCTCAAAGGGACAAAGTATGGGAACTACATATCCGGCTACTATCCGGATCCTAGCAAAGCATTTTCGTTATCGCCTTTATTGTTTGTAGGTTTCTTCTTTGTCTATTTGTTTACGAAATCTAAAGAGGGTGATCATTGGTTTACGGTTTTTAGAAATTTACATTTCGTAGGATCCATAGCTATTATGATTGGTCTGTCTATACCACTAGGTCAGAGAATTTCTGCATTATTCTATTTGCTTAATTTTCTTAGTATACCGTACTATCTTGAATACTATATTCAAGGAAAAAATAAAATCTTTATAAAGATATTATATTTCTCTTTTTGTATATTCCTATTCCTGCACACGTTATCAGTTAATGGAAATGGCATTCTACCGTATAATTCCGCTATATAATATTAGTTAACGTAGTCGTTAGTTGCGATGCTTTTAAATTAAGAAACAGGGAACTTAGTTGCGATAGAGGATTTTGCCATAATGTTTTTTCTAAATAAAGCTTAAATGATGATAGATTGATTATTTAAAGAAGAGAAAGTAAATGAGAGGATCATGTCATGGCGCAATCCTCTAGACTGACTGCACTTAATTCGCTACGAGGCTTCGGCATCCTACTGGTTGTGTTGGGGCATACATCGCAATCCGCTGGACTGGTACATTGGATTTTCTCGTTCCATATGCCGTTGTTCTTCATCATCTCAGGCATGTTGTTCCACGAAAGACAATTCCTCGACTCATTTAAGAAGAAGATTGCAAGACTTCTCATACCGTATCTGTTCTTCGGAATAGTGACTTTCGTGTACTGGGCCCTTATCGAACGACGTCTCAGGCGAAGCAATGGATCCATGAATGCATTTGGCGAACGTTCTTCTTGCCCGTGCTGGAAGCAGTAATTATCCGCAGAATGCTGTGCTTTGGTTCCTGCCCTGTCTGTTTGCCACGGAGATGTTGTTCCTTGGAACCTTTACCCTCGTCAAATCAAAGAGAGATCCGGCATGATTGGGCTGTTGTCGCGACGCTTGCCACGGTCAGCTTTCTCTCAATCATGGTCATGCATTCCTTTGGTCTGCCGATTGATTGGCTCCGCTTTCCTTGGGCTCTTGATATCTTGCCCTTCTCTATGCTGTTCTATTGCATTGGCTACTTGTTGAGTCGTTTTCTCATGCCATGCATGCAGAAATCCAGGGCCGCAGGCATCGTTGCATGTTGTCTATGCTGTCATCGGTATGGCAGGACTTGGCCTGCTGTGGGTATTCGATGAGTTGACCGGACTAAGCGTCAACCTCAATGGTGCAAGTACCAGCAATCCATTTTGGATGCTATGCGCAGCATTGCTCGGTTTCATATCGTCACTCATGCTTTGCGCGACTGCCGGCTGCTGCAGTTCCTCGGCAGGGCGTCGCTTACCATCATGTGCGTGCACGAACCAGTGAAACGAGCGCTGATTTTTGTTATGGCGAAAATTCTTGGGATAAATACAGGTGCATTGCGAGCGAATCTTGCGTGTGCGATGCTGGTGACTGTTGTCACTGTAGCTATCTGCGTTGCTGTTCATCTCATCCTAGATAGGTTCGTTCCCGTGTTGATCGGCAATTCCCGTCACAATCCGGTTTTGCGAGATAAGACAACGGCATGATGGAAAAACATTTGCGGTTGGCATCATAGTTGCGATGGGACATCGCTTTGTCGTTTGTAATGCCTGTAAGCCGGCATTTCGGATTTGCCTTGCTTGTTGATTGCACTCGTTCTGCAATGATGGTGTCAGTGTGACGGATGATCTGTCACACTGACACCGGCTAGCAAGCTCAGTTAAGTGTTCGATGCTCCTGCAGTGTTTTGATTTGCTTGCTACTTTTGTTCCACAGCAGCTCGAACCAGCGCCCGCGATGCCTGTCAATGGTGACGGCGAACAGTGCTTGACGGATGAAGTCGAGCAGAGTGCAGGCCACGTAGATTGCCAGCAGGATACCGAGTATCTGCAGAATCGCCAATGGCTGCTGGTAGAGGTTCTGCAGGTTGAATAGTCGGTCCCAGAGCAGTTTCTCGGAGGCCGCGTAGTCGGTGATCAGATACACGGCGAACGCGGACTGGGCTATGCGGTTGATGATCCGCTTGCGGAAGGAAAGCCGGCCGAACAGTAGAAACATGCCGAAGCCCACCATGATGACGGGCAGCTTGAACAATCCGGTGATAAAGATGCCCTCATCGATTCCAAGCAACGACAACATGATAGAAGCGCATGTGTACAGGAGGAAGAATCCCAGTCCGGTTCCGGTCATCAGCCAAGTCCGCTTGAGTGTGAACGGTTTCATATACCACTTGTACGCGGAGATGAGGATGAATAGGTAGATGAATGGTAGGGGGCTGCGGACGTTTTCTTGGAGACTGAACGAAAGCATTATGGTATGTTCAGTCCCGCGGAACGGCGGCGTGCGGTGGAGCTGTATTTCGCCACGCCGATGACCACGGCCCAGGTGGTCGAGCACCTGGGTCATCCGACCAGGCAGTGCCTGGAACGCTGGCCGGCAAAGGATCCCGGGTATGCCGGCCATATGGCGAAACCCATCATCCTAATGGAGACGAGGACCAAGGCGATCGAACCGGTGCCGGGCGGCATGCGGCAGAAGCGGGCCGCAGAACGGCTCGGCGCGGGCGTCGGCACGGTCCGCAACCGGCTCAGGGCGTATCGCGAGGGCGGCATGGCCGCGTTGCGGCCCGAAAACAGGGACGCCGGCCAGGCCGACAGGCCAGCGATGCGACGGGATCGGGACGCCGGCGACGCCGAGGCCCCGCGCCGCAGGGTCGAGGAGCCGGAACTGGGGAACGCGGTGATGCGGGAGGTGGCGGAGGTCGCAGAAAAAGACCCGGGCGTCGGCCTGCGACGCCTGTCGGACAAGGAGAAGACGCTGCCGGTCGACCGTCCGCGCCCGACGTATTCGCCCGGCCCGATGACATGCTTGCCCGGCATCGCACCGGGCAGCCACCTACTGCCGCCACGCCAGGCTCGCCATTGACAGATACGCCGGGCTCAGAACGGAGGTGGCGGAGGCGTTCGCCGTTTCCAGGGGCAGGTACGGGTACCGCAGGATCATGGCCGAGGGCGGTCCGACGGCGCATGTTCCCGAACGGCGCGGGTACGGCTCATACGAGGGCGAGGCCACGCCGGCTCCCGGCGACCTCGCCGACCGCGATTTCACGGCTGGGATGCCGAACGGGAAATGGCCCGCGGACATCACCCGGGATCAGGGCCGGGGATGGGAAGGGCGTGCCTCTCGCCGCCGGTCGACTGCCGCGACGGCGGGATCGTCGCATGCACGGCCGGTTCCGGTCCCGACGCGGACGCTCGCCGACAGGATGCTCGTCAGGGCCGCGGAGACGCCGCCGGAGGGGGCGCATCCCCTGGTGCATTCCGGCCGCGGATGGCCACTGCCGGCGGCCCGGATGGCTGGCGCTCATGGACCGCTACGGCCTGGCACGGTCGACGGGCGCCAAGGGCCGTTCCCCGGACGACGCCGCCGCGGAGGGGGTTCCTCGGACGCATGAAGACGGAATCCGTCCATCCCGAGCATTGGGAGGAGCGCACCCGCAGCGAGGCGCTCGTCCCGGTCGACGACTGCATCCGCTGGCACGACCACGAGCGCATCAGACGGCCGCTCGGTTGGATGAGTCCGGTGCGATACCGTCAGAGCCAGGGAATGGCTGCGTGACCATCTCCAAGAAAACGTCCGCAGCCCCCCTATCTCCATTTGAAAATAAAAGCCAAAAATATTGCCGTTAATTTGACTTTTCCATAACAATACTAAATTGTTTTCTTAATATGATTGCTATTGGTATAGCCATAACCATTAAAGTGACTGTTATATAAATAATGTTAGAAAAAAATTGTTTGAATTCCTCTTGGTCGGCGGCAATCAAGATGAGACGCCAATCTTTATTGATCAATGCTGCTACTTGCGATTCGCTGGTTACGCTCTCAACTTGTGCCTTCAGTTGAGAAACAGAGCGATCGGAAGAACTGTATGAGATCATTTTTTGGAGGAATATGCTCGGGGATATATATGGCATAGCGGCTAGGGAGGTGACGGATTGAATTAGCGGAGCGGAAAGCTTTGTCCATATGGGAGTATCTTTGCTGAAGCATGAAAATGAATAGCTGGGGAGTGCCAATACAGAACCGATCAAAGCTCCGATAGTAGTTGCATCGATGAGCGTGTTCGGTGTGCAGAGCGACGAAATGTTTGCTGAAGGTATTAGATTTCCCGCCGAAAACATCGATAACCCACTGATGATTAAACCGAAAGCGCCGCCTATTCCACCCCAAGCGGCTATGTGATTAGCTGCGGTAAGCGGATGGAACTGCCATCCTTGCCACTTGCTTACCATATAAAGAATGACAATGGTCGCAGCAGTGTTCACTATCCAGCTCGAGGCGTAGGTATTGCAAAGAAGCCCAAAGAAATTGTCTAATATCGTGCGTTGAATTTCTTTGCCGGTTGTGTATGTAGCATAGAGGGTTGTTATAAAAAGAAACAATGTGACAAGGAAAATAATAGCGATAAAGATATTTGATGTTTCGTCGTTATTCTTTATTTTGGTGTTGCTGTCAGTAGCGACTGAGTGTTCTTCCGTGGATTGTTGTTGCGGTGCTACTCTTTTCTTGCCGGCGGAGATGATTGAATGAACTTTTTTTGAAAACATCTTCAATGTATCCTGACTCCATAGACGCAACCGGGAACGGAATGTATTATTTGTTTCGTCTATCGGTAATTTTTGTATGAGTTTCTGCATGAGGAGAATGCAGTAAAAGGAAAATGTAAAAGTACAAATAGCGAATATATCTATTCCTCGTATGATTATTTCGGGAACTCTAAGTGTGGAAAGAAAAAACGAAGATAGAAAGATAGCGAAGGATGCGATGTTTATGATGTCGCAGATGGACTCTATTTTTCTAAGCCTTATATTGGGATCACCTTGATTTTGGGGATATTGTCTCACCTTTGTCGAAATGAGGTAAATGGCAAAGGATATAATGAAAACCATGAAAAGAAAAGATTTAAACATATATAAAAGTAACCCTTGAAAGTGATGTTGATTGTCTTGTGGATTTGAGAAGCAAAGAATAATTGAACATATTGGTGAAGTAGTTGTTATTGCATTGGCGTAATGATATTTCCTTCCTTTTTCTTCATATTTCATTGTAGTATTCAATATCATATTGATTCGTAATGTATGGAAAATGTTGAAAAAAATGCCCGGCGCAAGGTCGCTGGCTTTGCTGGAGAGAAGATCTGTCGGGTTTTGAGAAAGGTTCTTGTTCTTTGCTAGTCGTGTAGAGAAATTACGGATTTAATGCCAGTTCAGCATTGATGACAGCATATCGGGACGGAGATGGATATCGCTATAAAGGAATATCCATCACAGGAGGGAATCGTGGACGGTCAACTGACGACCTGATATGAACTGTTTTTTGTTCCGCATTTCCCCTAACTCGATGGGAGATGATGGAACCATGGCAAAAG
>OLPT01000863.1_pt1 | contig 20267 bp, 17 predicted proteins | sample 1673051 | NCBI WGS metagenome assembly OLPT01 (sample SAMEA3136750, study PRJEB25190) | human gut metagenome | biome: human gut; feature: human-associated habitat; material: faeces | place: Austria | collected 2013
CTTTTGGCTTAGCAGCTGCCGCACCTCGCTCGCCGTATCGGCACTTAGAATTATGAGGTATTGCCCTGAGTAATTTTCAACAGATTGTTGAAAACTGACCATTCCTTTCCTATACTGAAAATTCACCTGTGGTTGGGAACTGCAGGGCAGGTACATTTTATAAATTATAGATTAGTTACTTCTAACTTTTCGTATTTACCAGGATGGGTTTGGATGTCTGCAAAATATGCGATTCTGAAAAAAGCGGCATGAATCATCAATTTCCAAAAGATCATGACACAGCCCTACAGCAAACTGTAGGAGACATTCAAAACGGATTCTGCGGTGCCGAAGATCCCGGCACGCAGGATCCGAATCTTACCTTTGAAACGCAGATGCTCTGCAGCCAGCCGGTATTGTACGTTAACCACAAGCAGCTCGTGCAGAAAGTGTGCATCTACGTGGTGGGCGACGACCTGGGGGATGTAGGTTTTGATTTTGAGGATCTCCGCATCCGAAAGGAAATGATGGGCGTGAAGACGGAATCTTCCCAGATGGATACCAAAGCATCCAACGGGGATTTCGATTTTAGGGCAATACCGCATAATTCTAAGTGCCGATACGGCGAGCGAGGTGCGGCAGATGCTAAGCCAAAAGCGCAGATAATACTTTGTGTATTATCGAGCATTTTGGCAACGCAGATGCCGTGCCGCAGCCGCCGGAGCGGTGCTTAAGCCGTCAGGCGGGAATTGTGCGGTGTTGCCTTAGATTTCGTATAGTTTCATGTTTTCCACAGACTTGTTTAAAACTTTTGGGATTGCTTGTTTGCGGGCCGATAACGAACATCGGCCCCTGCAATCAAACCGTAAGATTCTACACAAAAAGGGAGACGCCGTGTTACCGGTGCCTCCCTCTTTTTATTTAGGATAATTAAAAGTTCTTTTGCCTACTTTTCTTTCAAGAAAAGTAGGTTAAAACTCGATCTTGCCGAAGGCGAAATCGTCGCCGTCGTGGATGCGCTCTGTGGTCTTGGGGGCCATGGGCTGAGCATTGGGGTCGCGGGGACGATCTGCAAACTCACGGCCCGGCACGCTGGAACGAGGGCCGCCGTAGGGGCGGCCGCCATCACGGCGGGGACCACGACCATCGCGATGCGGGCCGCTGCTGCGGGGACCGCGGCCGCCGTCACGGCGGGGACCACGACCATCACGACGCGGGCCACGGCCGCCATCGCGGCGGGGACCACGGGTGTTGCGGGCGTTGTCACGATCCGGCAGGTTAGATGCGTTGGGATCGGTGGAGTAGATCACGATGTGACGGGTAGGTCCTTCTCCCTTGCTCTCGCTGCGCACACCCTCAATGTCCGCGATAGCGGTGTGGATGATGTGGCGCTCGTAGGGGTTCATCGGCTCCATCTCGTAGTAGCAGCCGGTGCGGATCACGCGGTCGGCAATGCGCTTTGCCAGGGCGGAGAGATCATCCTCGCGCTTGTTGCGGTAACCGCCCACATCCAGGCCCAGCTTTACGTAGGGGCCTTCCATGCGGTTGATGACCAGGCTGGCCAGGTAGGACAGGCTCTCCATCGTCTCACCGCGGCGGCCGATCAGGGCACCCATGTGCTCGCCGGTCACGCGCAGGATCGTGGCTTCGCCCTTCTTGACGGCGGTAAAGCTGAATTCCTCCACGCCCATCAGCTTAAAAATGGGGGTCAGGTAATCAACAGCGGCCTGCAGGCGCGGGTCAGCAGCAATATCCAGGGGAACTTCCTCATCGGCAGAAGTGTCTTCCTCAACCGAGGCCTCGGCAGGCTCTTCAGCGGCAGGCTCAGCAGCCGGGACAGCTTCCTCTGCGGGGACGGCGGGAGCTTCGACGGGAGCGGGGGCAACCTCCACGGGCTTCACTTCCTCTACTTCCGGCTCCTCGACCTTTACCAGAACTTTTGCGGGGATGGTCTTGAACAGTTTACGGGCAGGGAATTCCAGCACTTCGTAGCTTACGTTGATGTCATCGCGGTCTACGCCCAGGGCCTCGCATGCAGCCTGTACCGCGGCTTCTACGGTCTTGGCGCTCATTTCAATGCTGCGCATCTTTGTTGCCTCCTCTTATTATTGTTCTTTATTCAACGGGGTGGTCCGTTCATCCTTATGCAGTTCATCTTCGCGCTTGCGTGCCAGCTCCAGGCGCAGCTTGTTGGCGTCTGCCAGGCTGACTTCTTTGGTAACGGTCTGGCCGTTTTCTTCCACGGTCACGCTGCGCTTCTTCTTTTTCTCGGCACGCTTGGCGGCCAGTTCTTCCTCATACTGCTTCTTGAACTTTTCGGGGCTGTAGATCTTATAGGTCACAAAGCTCTGGCCGATCTGCCAGATGTTGGAAACACTGTAGTAGAAGGAGAAGCCGATGGGGGCGTTAAAGCAGAAGGTAACGAACATCAGGTTGCAGACCAGCATCATGATTTTCATGCTGCCCTGCATCTGGGCGTCCATGCCGGAGAGCTTCTGGGTGATGAAGTAGCTCAGGAACATGGTAACGGTAGCGATGGCCGGGAAGATGGCCAGCGGGGTCAGGGCAAAGCCGGCGATGTCGCAGATATCCAGGCCGAAGAAGGTGGTGTTGAAGTTGGCAATCTCGGCAACCGTGGCAGCCGGAATGATGGACGCATCAATGGAAGCACCGTTGTGGATGGCCTGGATCAGGGCCGTCTGCATGGTGGAGGTATTAGTGGTTACAAGGCCAATTGCCTCGCAGGCAGCCTTGATAGAAGCATTATCCACGCCGAAGATGTAATGGACAGGGTAATACACAACGCCCAGGAAGCCAAACAGAACCAGGAAAGTCAGCAGCATGGGCAGGCAGCCGCCCATGGGGTTATAGCCATGCTCCTGCTGGAGCTTCATCAGCTCCTCCTGCTGTTTCTGGGGATCGTTTTTGTATTTTTGCTGGATCTCGGTGATCAGGGGCTGGAACACCGACATCTTAGCCGTGGATTTCTGCTGGTGGATCGCCAGCGGGAAAAGCAGCAGCTTCATGATGATGGTGGCGACGATGATCGTCACTGCGTAGTTGCCGATGAAGCTGTACAGCACCTTCATCAGCGGGCCAATCAGGATGGCCAGGAAGTACATAAAGTTCATACTCTATCCATTCTGCCCCGTCTGCGCCCGGGACCTTTTTATTTTTTATGTAGGTCTCTGCCACGCAGAGCAAAGACATGAGAGGCTATTTGGAGCGGGTCAGGTTCCGGTTGGGGTTCACCCATTTTCCTTTTTCCGGCACCGGGTCGTACCCGAATTTTGCCAACGGCTGACACCTCAATAACCGCCAGACCGTTAAAAGTGTCCCCTTAAAAAAACCATGCACGGCCAGCGCCTGCATGGCATACTCGCTGCAGGTGGGCACAAAGCGGCAATGATGCCCCAGATGCGGGCTGATGTACTTTTTGTACCCCTTCAGCAGGGCGATCAGCAGCCGGGTCATTGCGGGGGCGTCTGGGGAGCAGCCAGATCCGGCAGACCGGCTTTTGCAAAGAGTTTACCCAGTGTTCTGCTCAGCTGGGTACTCTTGAGCTTCGGCGTCTGGCCGCGCGCTACCAGTATTATATCATATCCGCCGATATTTTGCGAGAGGTGTTCGCAAAGTGCTGCCCGCATTACGCGGCGGGCACGGTTGCGCTGTACAGCGTGGCCTACTTTCTTGGTAGCCGTCAGGCCGATGCGGGTATAGCCCAGTCGGTTTTTTGCCACGTACAGCACCACATGGGGGTGCACGTAGCTTTTGCCGCGGCTGTATACCCGATTGAAATGCCAGTTTTTATTTAAAGTGCGATAACGCATGGTAAAAATCCTTTTTTTGAAAAAAGGGCTGCTGATATTCCATCAGCAACCCTTTACTTCATTGTTATACCAAAGATCAGACAGTCAGGCTCTTGCGACCCTTAGCACGGCGGCGAGCAATGACCTTGCGGCCGTTCTTGGTAGCCATGCGGTTCAGGAAACCGTGGACGCGGCTGCGCTGACGCTTCTTGGGCTGGAAAGTACGCTTCATTTTTCATTCCTCCTGTTGAAATTCCCAGTATGGGGCTAGTCCAGGCTATTGCCCTACACTGGGGCAGCCTTGCAGACTTAGATTATACGCGATGTATATAGGTTTTGTCAATACTTTTCGGGATATTTTTTCGCAGAAACGCTAAGTTATTGCGGATTTTTTGTTGGTCTACAAGATGTAGTGTACAGCCGGTTTTTGCCCACATAGTCACACGCCGATCCTGCCTCTCTCGTCTGCGCGTGATTTTTATTTTAAGGACGGCCGTGCAGTTTTCCACCATGGTTTTTCCACAATCTGTTGAAAACTCGGTTCAGAACTTGGACTTTTTAAAAAATTTCTACCTTTATATAAAGGGACTGTTGTTTTGGGTGATGTTTTGTGGTATACTGTATGTGGTATTTTTGCGCCCTGTTGAAAGGGCGCGATTTTTAACAGGAAGTGGGGAGTATCGAGATCCATGGATTCCATCAACGACGTATTGAACGCGGCCAAGCAGTATTGCCGTGAACATACTTCCGAGGCGACCTATCAATATTATATCAGCGACATCAAGGCGGTCAGCTTTGAAAATTCCAACACTATCACGCTGGAGATCCGCAATGCGTTTATTTTAAGCATTGTGTCGGACCGCTATGCAACTACGTTGAAGGATGCCTTCAAATCGGTACTTGGCTTTGATGTTGACCTGAAATTTGTCACCCCGAAAGAGGGCGGCGACGAGGAAGGAAAAGAGAAGAAACCCAGGCTGGACGAAAAATCCCTGCCCAGCGGCCGGTATGATTTCACATTTGAAAACTTCATCAAGGGTCCATCGAACCAGTTTGCCTATGCGGCGGCGCAGGCGGTTGCGGCCAACCCGTCCGGCGCGTACAACCCGCTGTTCATCTACGGGCCGTCCGGCCTGGGCAAGACCCACTTGCTGAACGCGATCCAGGTGGAGATCAAAAAGAACCACCCGGATTTCAACATTGTGTATGTGGACTGTGAAATGTTCACCAATGAGATCATCACCGCCGTCAAGACGGCCACCACGGAGCAGTTCCGGGACAAGTACCGCAAGGCGGACGTACTGCTGATCGACGACATCCAGTTCCTGGCCGGCAAGGAAAGTACGCAGGAAGAGTTTTTCCACACTTTCAACACCCTGCACAACGACGGTCGTCAGATCGTTATCGCGTCCGATCGCCCGGCAAAGGAGATCAAGAGCCTGGAGGAGCGTCTGCGCACCCGGTTCGAGTGGGGCTTAACAGCCGACATCCAACCGCCGGATTTTGAGACCCGCGTTGCCATCGTCAAGCGCAAGGCGGAACTTCTCAACCTGGACCTGCCCAACGATGTTGCGGAGTACATCGCCAACCATTTGAAGCAGAACATCCGCCAGCTGGAAGGCGCCGTGAAAAAACTGAATGCCTATTACATGCTGGAAGGCATTGCTCCCTGTATCGGTGTGACGACCACAGCCATCAAGGATACCCTGAACGACAGCCAGCCGATCCCGGTCACGATCGAAAAGATCCTGAATGAGGTTGCCCGCACTTACAATGTGCTGCCTGCGGATATCCGCGGGAAAAAGCGCAACGCAAATGTGAGCGCCGCACGGCAGATGACCATGTATATCATCCGCGAAGTTACCGGCATGAGCATGGAGGCCATCGGCCAGGAATTCCAGCGCGATCATTCCACCGTTGTGTATTCTATTAAAACGATGGAGGAAAATATCTCCCGCGACCAGCACCTGAAAGAAATGTGCAGCGACATCATGAAAAACGTGCGTACCTGATTTTATGGGAGTTTCTGTTACTTTCTTGAAAGAAAGTAACCAAAGAACTTTTAATATATTATCACCGTTAAGTGGATATAGTTTTTATGTTCCTCACATTATCCCCAGTTCACGTGGGCTGCAAGTTATACTCTACATCCTCTTAGTTTCAGATTGATATTAGAGTTTCTTTGGTTCTTTCTTTGCAAAGAAAGAACCACAAATCTTTCCACAAAGTTTTTAGTTATTAACAACGGGTTTTCCAAGAGTTTTGTGGAAAAGTTGAGTTTTCCCAGTTTTCCACAAAAGATTTCACGGCGAAATCTGGAAAATCCAACGCTTATTTTCCGCGCAGTGATAATAAACGCGCCATTTTTCCACAGTTTTCACACCCCCTACTACTACTACGATAAAAGATTCTAGTTTATCCTCTACTTTTGCAAACTGAACAGCAAAATCGCAAACAAACTGCCGACCATTTTGTGGAAAAATGTAACTAAATCAAAAATTCCCCTCTCAAGAGGACTCATTTAAAGTTTCTTTGCTTACTTTCTTTTCAAAGAAAGTAAGGAGAAAGGAATCAATTATGAAATTTGAATGCGAAAAATCCATGCTCGCCTCCGCCATTGAGGGTGTCAGCCGCGCCATCACCAACCGCGCCGCCATCCCCGTGCTGGAAGGCATCTATATGAAAGCCGAAGGATTTAATTTGACTTTGACTGGTTACGATATGGAGATGGGCATCACCACTACCATTGAGTGCAACGTGCTGGTTCCCGGCGAGACCGTGCTGGATGCCAAGCTGCTGGGCTCAATGGTCAGCCGCATGCCCGCCGGCAATGTCCGTATTGAGCTGAACGACGAAGGTCAGGCAAAAATCAGCGGTGGTGTGGCAGAATTTGAAATTCCTGCCCTGAACGCCAGCGACTACCCCAGCCTGCCGGTGACCGGCGCCGATAATACCATGACAATGAAATGCGGCGTCATCCGCGAAATGATCGAAAAGACCATTTATGCCGTCAGCCAGGACGACAAAAAGCCAGCCCACACCGGCGAACTGTTCGTCATTGAACCGGGCAGCCTGACGGTCGTAGCTCTGGACGGCTACCGCCTTGCCATTATCCAGCGCGACGTCGAGTGCACCCGCGACATCCGCATCATCATCCCCAGCAAAACGCTGCAGGAACTGCTCAAGATCATGGGCAGCGCCGACGAGGACGTGAAGATCGATGCCAACCGCCGTTATGTCGTGTTCACCACCAACGGCTACACCATCATGAGCCGCCTGATCGAGGGCGACTTCCTGAACTACGAGAGCGTTATCCCGAAGAATAAGAAAACACGTATCACCGTTGATTGCAAGACCTTTATCGATACGATTGAGCGCGCTTCGCTGATTATCACCGAGCGGCTGAAGAACCCGCTACGCATCAGTTTTACCGAGAATAAGATCACCGTGCGCTGCCAGACACCGCTGGGCAAGGTCGTGGACGAGTTTGCCCCCGTGGAGATGACCGGCGACCCCGTGGAGATCGGTTTCAATAACCGCTACCTGCTGGACGCCCTGCGCTACTCCAAGTGCGAGAAGATGGTACTGGAAATCAACGGACCCTTGAGTCCCGTCAAGATTTTGCCGGAAAATGGCAAGGACTTCATCTACCTTGTCCTGCCGGTCCGCTTTAAGAATGAAGGCTAACGTATGGAAAAAATTCGTATCAACACGGAGTTTATCAAGCTGGATGCCCTGCTGAAATTTGCAGGCCTGTGCGAGACCGGCGGCGAAGCCAAGGAGCTGATCCAAGGCGGCGCGGTCAAGGTCAATGGCGAGGTCTGCACGATGCGCGGCAAAAAGTGCCGCGCCGGTGACACGGTGGAGCTGGAAGGGCAGACCGTGCAGGTCGCGGAGGGCGCGTAATGCGCCTGAACCACCTGACCATGACCGACCACCGCAATATCAAATACGCCGAGCTGACACCCGATCCTCACCTTACGGTTTTGTGCGGCCCCAACGGCCAGGGCAAGACCAACTTGCTGGAGGCCATCTGGCTGCTGACCGGAGGCAAAAGCTTTCGCGGGTCCAAAGATTCCGAGCTCATCCGCCGCGGATGCGACTTTTCGGTGATCGAGGGTGCGTTTGAGACCGCAGATTGCGCCAAAACTATCCGTTTAACGGTGGGCAGTAAAGGCAGCCAACGGCCGGGCCGCACCGCGAAACTGAACGGTGTGGATCAGGGCCGCGCGGCTGCCTTGGCCGGGAACTTCCAGGCCGTTGTGTTTGAGCCGGACCTGCTCAGTTTGGTCAAAGGCGGACCGGAAGGCCGGCGGCGGTTCCTGGATTCGGCGCTGTGCCAGGTGTACCGGCCCTATCTGGTGGCGTTGCGGCGCTACACAAGGCTTGTGGCGCAAAAAAATGCGCTGCTGAAAAGCTACGAAATAACGCCCAATGCCTCGCTGCTGCTGGATGCTTATAATGAGCAGCTTGCCCAGTACGGTGGGCAGATCATGGAGCACCGCCGCAAATTTATTGCGGAGCTGGCCCCCATTGCCGCCAAGAATTACAGCGAGATCTCCCACGATGCCGAAGTGCTGCAGCTGAATTACCAGTTGTGTGCCAATAACACCACCGCAGACGCGCTGGCGGAAAAATTGGAATCGGTCAAAAATGCAGAGCTGCGCGCCGGGTTCTGTTTGGCCGGGCCGCACCGCGAAGATCTGGAAATTAAACTGGATGACCAGCCTGCACGCGTGTTTGGCAGCCAGGGCCAGCAGCGCAGCTGCGTATTGGCCATGAAACTGGCCGAGGCCAGCGTGGTCGGCAGCCTTTTTGGCGAACACCCGGTGCTGCTGCTGGATGATGTGCTCAGCGAGCTGGACGATGAACGCCAGACCTACCTGTTGACCCGTATGGGTGAGCACCAGACCATCGTGACCACCTGCGATACTGCCGCATTTGCACGTACCAATGGTAAAATCGTGATGGTGAAAGCAGGCACCGTGACCGAATAAAAGGGGAGCAGGGCATGTATTTCCATGCAGGGCAGGACTTTGTTTTGAATACCAGGGATGTCATCGGTGTGTTTGATCTGGACACAGCCGGGGCCTCCCGCCGGACAGAAGAATATTTCAGAAGTGCCGAGGATAACGGTGCCGTGGTGGACCTGTGTGCCCCCGGTAGCCTGCCAAAAAGCTTCCTCGTCACCGATTTCCCCGATGAGACCATCTACATCAGCCAGCTTTCGCCCGTAGCCTTAAAAAAGCGGGCAGAAAAGGCCGAATTAAAATAAAACTGCTTCCATAGAGGGAAGCAACAGCAGATACCCACCACAACAGGAGGCTATCATTTCATGGCAGAAGAAATCATCACCGAAACCAACCGCGAAACGGCCACAGACCATGCCTACGGCGGTGCACAGATCCAGGTCCTGGAGGGCCTGGAGGCTGTGCGCAAGCGCCCCGGCATGTATATCGGTTCTACCGGCCCTTCCGGCCTGCATCACCTGGTCTACGAGATCGTCGATAACGCCATCGACGAAGCTCTGGCTGGGTACTGCACCCATATCGAAGTAACGATCAAACCCGGTAATATCATCGAAGTTTCCGATAACGGCCGCGGCATCCCCGTGGACATCCAGCCCAAGCTGGGCATCCCGGCCGTCACAGTCGTATATACCGTGCTGCACGCCGGCGGTAAGTTCGGCGGCGAGGATTCCGGCTACAAGGTGGCTGGCGGTCTGCACGGCGTCGGTGCGTCGGTCGTTAATGCACTGTCTGAGTGGCTGACCGTCCGCGTCCGCCGCGATGGTGCCGAGTATGAGCAGAGCTTCAAGCGCGGCAAACCCGATGGTGATCTGAAAAAGATCGGCGCGGCAGCCTCCACCGGTACTACGGTCACCTTCAAGCCGGACCCGGAAATGTTCCAGGAAACAACGCTGTATCGTTACGAAACGTTGCTCAAGCGCCTGCGGGAAGAAGCCTTCCTGAACGCAGGTGTCCGCATCACCCTGACAGATGAGCGTCCCGAGAGTGACCGCCCACAGGAGGAAAAGAGCGAAGGAAACGAGCTCCGCACCGAGACCATGTGCTACGAGGGCGGCATCCGTTCCTTCGTCAGCTACCTGTGCGAGCGCCGCGACCTCACCCCGCTGACCCCGCAGGTCATGTATATGAAGGGCGAGGGCCAGGGTGCCGTGGCCGAGGTGGCTTTGCAGTATTACGATAACAGCTATAATGAACTGCTGCTCAGTTTTGCCAATAACGTGCATACGCCTGAGGGCGGCACCCACGAGGAAGGCTTTAAGCTGGCCCTGACCCGTGTGCTGAACGAGTACGGCCGCGCTAAAGGCATCCTGAAAGATAAGGACGAGAATCTTTCCGGCCCCGATGCCCGCGAGGGTATCATTGCCATCATCAGTGTCAAGCTGCAGGAGGCTCAGTTCGAGGGCCAGACCAAGGCCAAGCTGGGCAATACCTTCATCAAGGGCCTGGTCAGCAATGTGGTCTACAAGGCCCTGACCGAGTACTTTGAGGAAAACCCCGCCGTTGCCAAGGCAATTCTGGAAAAGGCCACCCAGGCAGCCCGTGCCCGTGCTGCTGCCAAAAAGGCCCGTGAACTGGTCCGCCGCAAGAGCGCGCTGGAATCCAACCGCATGCCCGGCAAGTTGGCCGACTGCCATGAAAAAGATCCCAGCAAGACCGAACTCTTCATTGTGGAGGGCGATTCTGCAGGCGGCTCGGCCAAGATGGGTCGAGACTCCAACATTCAGGCCATCCTGCCGCTTTGGGGCAAGATGCTGAACGTCGAGAAAGCCCGCGCCGACCGTATTTACGGCAACGATAAGCTGATGCCCGTGGTCACGGCTCTGGGCACCGGTATCGGCGATGAATTTGATATTTCCAAGGTGCGCTACCATAAAATCTTTATTATGGCCGATGCCGATGTTGACGGCTCCCATATCTGCACCCTGATGCTGACCTTCTTCTTCCGTTATATGCGGCCGCTGATTGACAACGGTTACGTCTACGTGGCTCAGCCGCCGCTGTTCAAGCTGCAGAAAGGCCAGACCGTCAAGTATGCCTATAATGACGATGAAATGAAGATTTTGAGCGCCGAAATGCCCGGCGCCAAGGTCAACCGCTACAAAGGCTTGGGCGAGATGAACCCCGACCAGCTGTGGGAGACCACCATGAACCCGGATAACCGCGTCATCGTGCAGATCAAGATCGAGGATGCCGAGCGTGCCGACGAAGCTTTCAGCATCCTGATGGGTGAGCAGGTCGAACCCCGCCGCCAGTTCATCGAGAAAAACGCCAAGTACGCGAATCTTGATGTGTAACCTACTTTCTTTGAAAAGAAAGTAGGCAAGAAAATTTTAATTTTCCCGCCGTAAAGTGGTTCTAGAGAGATAGATTAGATATTTAAGGTGATAGAATGGAAGAAAATATCATCATGGTGCCGGGGTCCGGCACCAAGGTCATTGTGCGCGATGTAAAACAAGAGATCGAGACGGCCTTTTTGGACTACTCGATGTCTGTTATCGTTGCGCGCGCATTGCCTGATGTGCGCGATGGCCTGAAACCCGTGCATCGCCGTATCCTGTACACGATGCACGAGCGCGGCAATGATCCGCAGCATCCCTACCGCAAATCCGCCGATACCGTTGGTGCTGTGCTGGGTTCCTACCATCCCCACGGCGACGCCTCCGTCTACGACGCTATGGTTCGTCTGGCCCAGGATTTCAGCCTGCGTTACCCGCTGGTCGATGGCCAGGGTAACTTCGGTTCCGTGGACGGTGACCCCCCGGCTGCTTACCGTTATACTGAGGCCCGCATGTCCAAAATGGCCTGCGAGATGCTGACGGATATTGACAAGGATACCATCGATTGGGACCCCAACTTTGATGAAACCAAAAAGGAACCCCACGTCCTGCCCAGCCGCTTTCCGAACCTGTTGGTCAACGGCAGCCAGGGCATCGCGGTCGGCATGGCTACCAATATTCCGCCCCATAACCTGCGCGAGATCGTCAACGGTATGGTCGCCCTCATCGATGACCCGGAGATCGACCTGGCGGGCCTGATGGAGTACGTCAAAGGCCCCGATTTTCCCACCGGCGGCATCATCATGGGCCGCTCTGGCATCCGTGCCGCTTACGCCACCGGCCGCGGAAAAATCACGCTGCGCGGCCGTGCCGAAATCATCGAAAAGAAAAACGGCCGCTACGAGATCCTCATCAACGAGATCCCGTACATGGTCAACAAGACCCGCCTGATTGAATCCATCGCGGACCTCGTGAAGGATAAGCGCATCGAGGGCATCAGCGACCTGAACGATGAATCTTCCAGCCGTACCGGCATGAAGATCGTCATCGAGATCAAGAAGGATGCCAACCCCCAGGTCGTGCTGAACCAGCTGTACCGTTACACCCAGCTGCAGGACACCGTTGGTGTCATCATGCTGGCGTTGGATGACGGCGTGCCCAAGATCATGAGCCTGAAAACCATGATGGAACGCTATATTGAGTTCCAAATGCAGGTTATCCGCCGCCGCACCGCCTTTGATTTGAAGAAGGCCAAGGAGCGCGAGCATATCCTGGAAGGTCTGCATAAGGCCGTCGACATCGTCGATGAGATCATCGCTACCATCCGTGCCTGCAAGGGCGGCTTTGCCGAGGCCCGCCAGGCTGTGATGGATAACTTCGGCTTTGACGAACTGCAGGCGGATGCCATCGTCAAGCTGCAGTTGGGCCGTCTGGCTGGTCTGGAGATCCTCAAGATCGAGCAGGAATTGGGTGAACTGCGCGCTGCCATCGCCGATTATGAGGACATCCTTGCCAACGACGAGCACGTGAAGAACATCGTCAAAACCGACCTGACCACCCTGGCCGACAAGTACGGCGACGAGCGCCGCACCTCCATCGAGGCTGTTTCCGGTGAGGTCGACATCGAGGACCTGATCCCTGAGGAGACCTGCGTCTTCACGCTGACCCACGAGGGTTATATCAAGCGCACCACGCTGGACACCTACCAGGCACAGAATCGCGGCGGCCGCGGCGTGCAGGGCATGACCCAAAAGGACGACGACTTTACTGAGGAACTTTTTGTCGGTTCTACGCATGATTATATGCTGTTCATGACCGACCAGGGCCGCGTCTACCGCCTGAAGGGTTACCAGGTACCAGAGGGCAGCCGCACTGCCAAGGGCACCCACATCGTCAACCTGCTGCAATTGCAGGAGGGCGAAAAAGTCACCCTGATGCTGCAACAGGCCGCTGATGTGGACGAGGACAACACCTACGCCACGATGGTCACTAAGATGGGCCTCATTAAGCGCACGCCGCTGTCCCAGTTCCGTAACATTCGCAAAGCGGGTCTGATCGCCATTGCCCTGAACGAGGGCGACAGCCTGGTCTGGAGCCACTTGACCAAGGGCGACGATGAGATCATCGTTGCCACCCACGATGGTGCCGCCATCCACTTTACCGAGAGCGGCGCCCGCGCTATGGGCCGTACCGGCCACGGTGTGCGCGTCATCAAGCTGCGCGAGGGAGACTATGTCATTGGAGCCGGTGTATGCCGCCCGGGTGCCAGCGTGCTGACCATTACCGAGGAAGGCAAGGGACGCCGCAGCCGCATTGATGATTACCGCATCACAAACCGCGGTGGTTTGGGTATCCGCAACTACAACAACGGCGGCGTGGCCGGCATCAAGATCGTGGACGATACAGACGACCTGATTTTGATCAGCCAGAACGGAATCCTCATTCGCATCCATGCAGCTGACATCAACACTCAGAGCCGCTACGGCAGCGGTGTGCGTGTCATGCGCCTGGCTGAGGGCGACAAGGTAGCCGTTGTGGCCCGCGTGGACCGCGACAACGAGGCCGAGACCGCCCAGATCGACAATGAGGGCGAAACCGACCCGACCCCCGAGGAACTGGCCGCCATCGAAGCCGAAGAACTCGCCCAGGAAGCCGCCGAGGAGAGCGCACCGAGCGACGAGGAATAAACGAGGGTTATGTTACTTTCTTTGAAAAGAAAGTAACCAAAGAAACTTTCAATAGAATAAAAAAAAGGACGATGCAGAGGTGAAATCTGCATCGTCCTTTTTATATTTCTGTAAAAGTTTGCAACCTGTTCACGTGATATATGATTAAAGTTTCTTTGCCTACTTTCTTTTCCAAAGAAAGTAGGTCAGTCGTGACGGATGGCCTCCAGGGCACTGATTTTCACGGCTTTGTTGGCAGGCAGGATGCCGGAGACAAGGCCAATCAAAGTCGCAAACACCAGGGCACCCAGCATCAGCCAGGGTGGGATGATGGAGATGGTCGAACTGGATGCCCCATACCCGCCCATGATGCCGGACAGGTCTACGTACTGGCCAAAGGACGCCATGATCGTGGTCAGGTTGTTCAAAATGAAACTGACCAGCAGGCTAATAAGCACGCCCAGCACGCCGCCAATAAACCCAATGCAGGAACTTTCCATCAGGAACATTGTGCGGATGTTATTGATCTCACAGCCAAGGACCTTCATAACGCCAATTTCCCGGGTGCGCTCGTAAATCGCCATCGTCATGGTATTGATGATGTTGATGGCCGCCACCAGCAGGGAAACAGCCGCTACACCGCCAAAAATCATCTGGCTGCGGAAGACTTGCTTCTGCATGTCCTCCCGCTGCTGGTTCGAGGACCAGGTGTTCTGAAAGCCCAGGTCATGGATGGCTTCTTCCACGTCGCCCACATTTTTCAGGTCGTCGACCTTGACGTAAACCTGATCGTAGGAAGAATTGGTGTCCTTGATCTTGGCCATCTTGTTGTAGGCATCCTCGATCACTTTCAGGTTCTGCATGCTCATGATAATGCCGCTTTGGGTCCACCAACCCTTGGAGGCATCCTGCTGCAGCTTGCCCACCACTTCCAATTCCCAGGTCTGGGTCTTGGGGTTGATGTCGTCGCCGTTGGTGATGGTCAAGGTCATTTTGTCCTTGTCGACGTCCACAAATGGCGGCAACTCGTTGCCGTTGGCATCGGTCTGGCCCTGCCAGCGGTAACGCTTGGGGCTGTTATTGCTGCGGCGGCTGTCGTAAAAATTGTAGCCGGTGTACTCACAGACCAGGACCGGGATTTTTTTGGATTGCGCATTGATGACGGTCGTGTCCAGCCACCGGCCGGATTCCAGTGCAAAGCCCATCGGCTCCAGAGCCACAGGGTCCAGCGCCGTAATGTTGCCAATGTCCGATACATACCTGCCATTGCGCCCGGCTGAGACCGTGCCCTGCAAATTGTAAGGGTTGGTAAACGGGGTGGCCGCCAGCACGTTGTTCAGCTCACGGATCTGCGTCAGCGCGGCATCGTCCAGCTTGATTGCTTTGCCGTCACTGCCGACAGAAATGCCGCCACCGTAAATTTCAATCTGGGTCAGGTCGCCCCAGCTCTGGATCATCTCGTCGTTGGCCTGGTTCTGGGCAATTCCCAGGGAAATCATCAGCACAACCATGCAGGTGCCAATCACGACACCCACCAGCGTCAGCGCGGTACGACCTTTGCGGCGTAAAAGATTTCGCGCCGAAAGACTGATCTCATCAGATATCTTCATCGCTGTCCTCATCCAAAGCAGCCAGGGCCTTGGCCTTCTTGCGTTTGCGCAGCACCACGACCACGATAACAGCCACCACAACGCCCACGCAGACTACGATCAGCACCCAGCCCCAAACCGGCATGCCGGTCTGCTGGGGTTCGTCCATATTGGAATCGGGATCCGGCATGTAATCATCGTAGTTCATTTCTTCCGCTGTAGCGGTAAAATCTTTGCTGATGGTGCGCGGGTTGCCGCTGGCATCCTCGTAGTTCAGGGTAATAACGCCGGAGATGTTGCCGGCGGCGTCGGGAGTAATGTCAAAGTCGACGCTGCCCTCGGTGCCGGCATTCAGGTTGCCCAGGTACTGGTAGTTTTCGCCGCCCAGGTTGGTGCCAGTCAGGCGGGCTTCCAGGTTGCCGATGGCGTTTTTGCCTTTGTTGACGTAGCTCAGGGTCACGCTGCCGGTCTCGCCCACCATGATGGATTCGGAGCTTAACTGCAGCTGGCCTACCTCAAAGCGGTCGGGCTGGCTGATAGGCACCGAGATAGCGGTGGTGGAACTGACTGCCTTGCCGGAGATAGCGCCAGTGCCGGTCATGTTCACGGTAATGTCGGCCACTGTGCCGGTAAAACCGGCGGCAGGCAGCACCGAGAAGGTGATATTCTGCATCGACTTGGCCGCCATGCTGCCCACATAGTTGGACAGGCTGCCGCCGCCCAGCGAGATATTCTCCGGCAGGGTCAGCGAGACGATGACGTCGTTCAGTGCCTCGTTGCCGTCGGTGGCGTACAGGCCCAGCGAGAGGGTAAAGGCGGTGCCCGCCGTTACGGCGTCACCATAATTGGAGGTGCGGACGATGAGGTTCGGTGTGGTGGCCTGGTCTTTGTCCACGCACTGGCCCAGCGTTACGCTGAACTGCTGCAGCGGCTTGCTGGTATCCAGATAGCTGAGGTTGATGGGCAGGGTATTGCCGCCGCCATTGTAGATGACATCGCGGAACAACAGCACATAACTGTAATAATTGTACTGGGGGTCCTTGCGGGTCTGGTCAGGGTCGTCGTTGCTTTCAAACAGCTGACCAATTTCGCCGGTGCCGGTGTAAGTAAAGATGGAAGAATTGATGCGGGCCACAATGTCTTCGGCCTTTACGGCATACCGGGCCGAGGAATGGTCCACCACCTGCAGCACGATGTTGACCTGATCGCCCACGTTTAGCGTGGTGATCTCGCCGCCTGCGGGGGTGGTCACGGTGTAGCCGGTGACATAAACGCCCTGGTTGTCTGTGGTCACGGTCGAAGTATCGCCGCTGTTGTTGATGCCGGAATCAGGGTTACTGTCGTCCGCCCAGACAGGCAGGCAGAGCGCTGCCGCCAGCGTAAGTACCATCAACAGAGAAAATAAGCGTTTCAAGGTAAAACCTCCATATATCAGTTACTTTTTTCTTTTGCCGCGTCGCCTCCGATGGACATATCGCCCTGCAGGTCGGCAAACAGTCCTTCACGGTTGCGGGTTTTGGTGGCCTCGTCCTGCACCACGTTGGAGCAGACTTTACCGTCCAAAATGGTCACGACCCGGTCCGCACATTCGGCCAGTTCCGGCTCGTGGGTGACCATGACGAAAGTGACCTGCTGGTTCTTGGTCAGCTCCAGCATGCGGTACAATACCTGCTTACTGGTTTTGGAGTCCAGGTTGCCGGTAGGTTCATCAGCAAAAATGACTTTGGGATTGCTGACAAAGGCACGGGCGATGCCCACACGCTGCTGCTGGCCGCCGCTCATCTCAGTGGGCAGGTGGTTGGCGCGGCCAAGCAGGCCCATGCTTTTCAGTTCCTTGCGGGCCAGCTTTAGGCGGGTCTTTTTGTCGATACCCTTAAACATTAACGGTAATGCGACATTTTCTGCGGCGGTCATCGTGGGCAGCAGGTTGTAGCTCTGGAAGATGAACCCCAGATGCTGCTGCCGGAACTGCGCCAATTCGGTTTCGTTCATGGCGCTGATCTCGTGTTTGCCAATGAAAACTTTGCCGCGGGTGGGCTTTTCCAACCCGGCCAGCTGGTTCAGCAGGGTAGACTTACCGCTGCCGGATTGGCCGACAATGCAGCAAAATTCGCCTTTTTCGATCGCAAGGTCTACGTCATTCAACGCTACAACGCGCTCTTTTCCAACAGCGTAGACTTTGCGCAGTTTTTCGGTTCGTATGATGGGTGCCAAAGATTCGCCCCCTTTTCGTAAGATGTGTCTATTTTACCATAAAACGTAAAAAATAGGAAGATAGCAAGATGTAAAAGTTTGAAATATTGACACGTTTCTTATATAATAGGAAAAAGAGGGGAGAGTGTTACTGTGGAGACTATCATCCGTCCTATTGCTCATATAAAAAGTGACTTTACCGATAAATTTGGCATCCCGCGGCAAAGCGGCCTGGTGCCGGAGCTGACCGCCCGCATCGTGTTTGAACCGGAATATCGCGACCCCAACGCGCTGGTGGGGTTGGAAGGCTACAGCCATCTGTGGCTGATCTGGCAGTTCTCGACGGTGGCGGCCGAGTATGCCGCAGGCAAAAGCTGGCGGCCCACCGTGCGCCCGCCCCGACTGGGTGGAAACGCCAGGCGCGGTGTGTTTGCCACCCGCAGCCCTTACCGGCCCAATGCGCTGGGTCTTTCCTGCGTGGAGCTGGCGGGCATCGAGAACGGCGACATTCTGGTAAAAGGGGCCGACCTTTTGGACGGCACGCCGATCTTTGACATCAAGCCCTACCTGCCTTACGTGGATGCCCACCCCGAAGCCCGCGGCGGCTTTACCGAGCAGACAGCTGCTTACGCGCTGGAAGTACAGTGCCCGCAGCCACTTTTGGACAAACTGCCGAAAAATAAGCGGGCCGCTTTGTTAGGTGTGCTGAAAAACGATCCACGCCCGGCCTACCAGCATGACCCGGACCGTGTATATACCATGGATTTTGGTGGTTACCGGGTGCAGTTTCAGGTCAGTGAGTCTATGTTAACTGTCATTGACATTCAAAAATAAGCATACTTACGATTGATAAAAATATAACAGTCCAGAAAATGTCCCTGCAAAAAGGGTAAAAAAACTGCCATTTGGTGAAAATGGTCAAAATGTACACATCGGACAAAAAAATCTGTGCAATATTCTAAATAAAACCCCTTTACGAATGGGGGCGTTTTTTGGTACAATAAAGCTATGCAAAAGCGTTTATCTATCAGTGCGCCCGGAGCAAACTACAGGTCGCCAGACAGATAAACGTGGGCCCGTGCGGCATGACACCCGCGCGGAAATGCAATACACTCTAATGAAAACGGAGGAAGAAAAATGCCCAGAGCAAAACAGTCTATGGACGGCAATACCGCTGCGGCGCATGTAGCTTATGCATTCACCGATGTGGCTGCCATCTACCCCATCACCCCCTCCAGCCCCATGGCCGACACGGTTGACCAGTGGAGCGCTGCCGGTCTGAAGAACATCTTCGGCAACCAGGTCAAGGTTGTTGAAATGGAGTCTGAGGCCGGTGCTGCCGGTGCCGTGCACGGTTCTCTCGGTACTGGTGCTATCACCACCACCTTCACCGCCTCTCAGGGCCTGCTGCTGATGATCCCCAACATGTACAAGATCGCAGCCGAGCAGCTGCCCTGCGTCTTCGACGTGTCTGCCCGTACCGTTGCTACCCAGTCCCTGAACATCTTCGGTGACCACAGCGACGTTATGGCTGTTCGTCAGACCGGCTTCGCTATGCTGGCTGAGAGCAACCCGCAGGAAGTTATGGACCTGTCTCCCGTGGCTCATCTGTCTGCCATCGAGGGTCACGTTCCCTTCGTGAACTTCTTCGACGGTTTCCGTACTTCTCACGAGATCCAGAAGATCGAGAAGTGGGACTACGCCGATCTGAAGGAAATGTGCAACATGGAGGCTGTCGAGGAGTTCCGTGCTAAGGCCCTGAACCCCGAACACCCCAAGATGCGCGGTTCTCACGAGAACGGCGACGTCTTCTTCCAGCATCGTGAGGCCTGCAACCCCGCTTACGAGGCTCTGCCCGCCGTTGTTGAGAAGTACATGGCCAAGATCAACGAGAAGCTGGGCACCAACTACGACCTGTTCAACTACTACGGCGCCGAGGATGCTGACCGCGTCATCATCGCCATGGGCTCCATCTGCGACGTTGCAGAGGAAGTTGTTGACTACCTGACCGCTAAGGGCGAGAAGGTCGGCCTGGTTCTGGTCCGCCTGTATCGTCCCTGGGTTTCTTCCGCTCTGCTGAAGGTCCTGCCCAAGACGGTCAAGAAGATTGCTGTTCTGGACCGCACCAAGGAGCCCGGCTCCCTGGGCGAGCCCCTGTACCTGGATGTTGCCACCACCCTGCGTGAGGCTGGCATGAACGATGTCGTTCTGACCGGCGGCCGTTACGGCCTGGGCTCCAAGGATACCCCGCCGTCCTCTGTCTTCGCTATCTACACCGAGCTGGAGAAGGACGCTCCGAAGCCCCGCTTCACCATCGGTATTACCGACGATGTGACCAACCTCAGCCTGCCTGAGGTCAAGCCCGCTCCCATCACCTCCGCCCCCGGCACCAAGGAGTGCAAGTTCTGGGGTCTCGGCGGCGACGGTACTGTCGGTGCCAACAAGAACTCCACCAAGATCATCGGCGACCATACTGACAAGTACATTCAGGCTTACTTCCAGTATGACTCCAAGAAGACCGGTGGCGTTACCATCAGCCATCTGCGTTTCGGCGACAAGCCCATCCGCAGCCCCTACTACATCAACCAGGCTGACTTCGTGGCCTGCCACAACCCCGCTTACATCCACATGGGCATGAAGATGGTCCAGGATGTCAAGCCGGGCGGCGTCTTCATGATCAACTGCCAGTGGACCGATGAGGAGCTGGACGAGCATCTGAACGCTG
>OLPT01000864.1_pt1 | contig 20267 bp, 20 predicted proteins | sample 1673051 | NCBI WGS metagenome assembly OLPT01 (sample SAMEA3136750, study PRJEB25190) | human gut metagenome | biome: human gut; feature: human-associated habitat; material: faeces | place: Austria | collected 2013
TGCCGCACCTCGCTCGCCGTATCGGCACTTAGAATTATGCGGTATTGCCCTTATACAAAAAGGGCAAAATCAAAGACCAGTTTATTGTATCACGCCGCCACAGCCCATACAAGAGAGAAAACCGCCCGGTTTAGACAAATATCCCGCCAAAATGCCTTTTTACCCTCTCTTGTTCCAAAATTTAACGATTCAAGGAAATTGTAATCGCTTGCGGGCAATTGTGCAGAAAAGACAAAAGCCAGGCCGAAATTTTGTGTAGGAAATAACAGATGCCGTAAATTTTCGTCATTTTGTTAGAAAACCCTGTTATTCTCTTGTCAAATCCGAGAATTGCATCGGTTTTTGGGGTGTGCTATGATGAATATGTTGAAAGCGCTTACAAAGTGTTGCATCCCACAGGAGGTATTTCTTGACTATTTATGATATAGCCCGGGAAGCCGGGGTCTCGATTGCCACGGTCTCCCGGGTGATGAACGGCGGCAAGGTGGGCAAAGCCACCCGCATCAAGGTGCAGGCCGTGCTGGACAGCTGCGATTACCAGCCCAGCCAGGTAGCGAAAGGCCTGGCCACCCGGCAAAGCCGCTGCGTAGCCGTTATGACGGTGGACATCCGTGATGTACACCATGCCGCCATCGCCTATGAGATCGAGCGCGCGATGGCCACCGCCGGGTACAGCACCATCCTGTGCAACCTGGGCGGCACCCCCGCCCGCGCCAGCGAGTATCTGCGTACGCTGAACGCCCTGCAGATCATTGGCGTATTCTTCGTCGGTTCCATATTCGTGACACCACAGTGCCGCGAGTACATTGCCAAATATGTTCCCAATATTCCGATCTTGTTTGCCAACGCGGTTCTGCCGCTGCCCAACGCCTACGGTGTCCTTTCCGATGAGGAAGACGGCACCTACCACGCCGTCAAGCGGCTGGCCCAGGCCGGGCGGCACAACATTGCCTTTGTCAATGATGACGAGACCGAGAGTGAGGAGCACAAGCTGAACGGCTACCGCCGTGCCATCCAGGAATACGGTTTGCCGGAGCGCTGCTACCGGGCCGAACGTTCCATCGAGGGCGGTCAGTTCGTGACCACACGCATCCTGCAGCAGGACCCGAACACCGATGCTATCGTCTTTTCTGAGGATACCACCGCCGTGGGCTGCCTGCACGCGCTGCAGGCCACCGGCAAGCGCATCCCGGACGAAGTCGCCGTCATTGGCTGCAACAACAGCGTCTACTGCACCATCTGCTACCCGCAGCTGACCTCCATCGACAACAGTCTGCACGAGACCGGCCGCGCGGCCGCCAAGCAGATGATCCGCCTTTTAAACCACGAATCCGATGTGGAAAAGACCATCTGCCTGCCCTGCCGGTTGGTTCTGCGGGATACCACCCCGCCGATGCTGTAGGCCGCAGGCAAAGCAGACATTTTCTTTATTACTTCCAAACCGCAAGGCAGCGCCTGATCTACCAGGTGCTGCTTTGTGTGGTTTATGGGGTGCTCTTTGTACAAAAACAACAAAAAACAGGCTATTGACGGCAAAACTTCTGCACGGTATACTGATGGTATAGGTGATTTTCACCAGAAGGAGAGAATAAGTATGTTGGACGTTCTGATCATCGGTGCAGGCGTTTCCGGCTGTGCCGCAGCGCGGGAATTATCGCGCTGTAAAGCAGATATTCTGGTGCTGGATAAGGAGGAGGATGTCTGCTGCGGCACCTCCAAGGCCAACAGCGCCATTGTCCATGCAGGCTACGATGCCACCCACGGCAGCCTGATGGCCAAATTGAATGTGGAGGGCAGCCGCCGTATGCCTGCCCTTGCCAAAGAATTGGATTTTGCCTACGACCTGTGCGGCAGCCTGGTGGTGTGTTTGAGCGAACAGGACCGCCCGAATCTGGTAAAGCTGTACGAAAACGGCGTGGCCAACGGCGTAGAGGGCCTGCGCATTATTGAACGCGACGAGCTGGTCAAGATGGAGCCGAACGTTTCCGATAACGCGGTGGCCGCCCTGTGGGCACCCACCGGCGGCATCGTCTGCCCCTTTGGCCTGACCTATGCTTTTGCCGAGAACGCCGCAAAAAATGGCGTAAAGTTCCAGTTTGATACCACCGTCACCGGCTTTGTCCCCATCGAGGGCGGCTGGCGCGTGGAGACCGACAAGGGCAGCTTTGAGACGCGCCTTGTGGTGAACGCTGCCGGTGTGCATGCGGACGAGCTGCACAACGCCGTGGATGCTGCCCACCCGATGCGGATCATTGCCCGGCGCGGTGATTACTTCCTGCTGGACCACGCGGCGGCAGGGCATGTGCACCACACCATCTTCCAGCTGCCGGGCAAGTACGGTAAGGGCGTGCTGGTCACCCCCACCGTGCACGGCAACCTGCTGGTCGGCCCCACGGCCATTGATGTGGATGACAAAGAGGCCACCGCCACCACGGCGGCAGGCCTGAACGAAGTGCGGGAGAAGTCCGGCCTGGCGGTGAAGGACCTGCCCATGCGCCAGACTATCACCAGCTTTGCAGGCCTGCGCGCCCACGAGCCGCGGCACGATTTCTTCATTGGCGAGATTGCCCCCGGCTTTGTGGATTGCGCTGCCATCGAGTCCCCCGGCCTGTCCAGCGCCCCCGCCGTGGGCGCTATGGTGGCCGACATCGTGAAAAACAGCCTGCATCTGGAGAACAATCCGACGTTTGACCCCACCCGCAAGGGTATCCTGGACCCCAAGACGCTGCCTTTTGAAGAACGCGCCGCCTTTATCAAAGAGAACCCCGCCTACGGGCAGATTATCTGCCGCTGTGAGAGCGTGACCGAGGGCGAAATTATTGATGCCATCCACCGCGTGCCCGGTGCCCGCAGTCTGGACGGCGTAAAGCGCCGCACCCGTGCCGGTATGGGCCGCTGTCAGGCGGGCTTCTGCAGCCCCCGCGTGATGGAAATTCTGGCCCGCGAACTGGGCGTGCCCCAGAGTGAAATTACCAAGGCCGGCGGCAAATCTAAAATCATCGTCGGCACCAACAAGGATACGTTTTAAAAGGAGGGGCTGGATATGAACAACGAAGATCTCGTCATCATCGGCGGCGGCCCCGGGGGGCTGGCGGCAGCCGTGGCTGCCCGCAAGGCCGGTGTAGAAAACCTGCTGATTTTAGAGCGCGACAGCGAACTGGGCGGCATTTTGAACCAGTGCATCCACAACGGCTTTGGCCTGCACACCTTTAAAGAGGAACTGACCGGCCCCGAGTACGCGGCCCGGTTCATCGCCCAGGCGGAAGAACTGCACATCCCTTATAAACTCAATACCATGGTGCTGGACTTGGCGGCGGACAAGACCGTGACCGCCATGAACAAAACGGACGGCCTGTTCCAGCTGCACCCGAAAGCCGTCATTCTGGCCATGGGCTGCCGGGAGCGCCCGCGCGGTGCGCTGAACATCCCCGGCTACCGCCCCGCCGGCATCTACACCGCCGGTACGGCCCAACGGCTGGTAAATATGGAGGGCTATCTCCCTGGCCGCAAGGTGGTCATCCTTGGCTCCGGCGACATCGGCCTGATCATGGCCCGCCGCATGACGCTGGAAGGCGCCCAGGTGCAGGTGGTGGCCGAACTGATGCCCTACTCCGGCGGCTTAAAGCGCAACATCGTGCAGTGTCTCGATGACTTCGGCATCCCGCTGAAGCTGAGCCACACCGTCGTGGACATCCAGGGTAAGGAGCGGGTCGAGGGCATCACGCTGGCCCGCGTGGAGAACGGCAAGCCCGTCCCCGGCACCGAGGAACACTACGATTGCGACACGCTGCTGCTCTCCTGCGGTCTGCTGCCTGAAAACGAGCTGAGCCGCGCCGCCGGTGTGGCGTTAAGCCCCATCACCAGCGGGCCGCTGGTCAACGAAAGCCTGGAGACCAGCATCCCCGGCGTGTTTGCCGCAGGCAATGTGCTGCATGTGCATGATCTGGTGGGCTATGTTTCCGAGGAAGCCGGCGCTGCCGGTGCCCAGGCCGCCGCTTATTTGCAAAATGGCGAGCAGGACGCCCCGGCCATCCCGGTACATTGCGAGAACGGCGTGCGCTACACCGTGCCCGCCACGGTGCGCCCGGCCTGCGCCGGCGATACCGTGACCATCCGCTTCCGCGTGGGCGGTGTGTTCAAGAACAAAAAGATCGCCGTATATCTGGGCGATACCTGCATTTTCAGCCGCAAGCGGCCCGTGCTGGCCCCCGGCGAGATGGAGACCGTCCGCCTGAAAGGGGCCGACCTGCGCGCCCATCCTGACGCCTCGTGCCTGACTGTTACGCTGGAGGAGGCCTGATTATGGAAACGAAGAAAATCGAACTTACCTGCATCGGCTGCCCCATGGGCTGCCCGCTGATCGTTACGATGGAGGACGGTGCGGTCGCCTCCGTCACCGGCAACACCTGCCCCCGGGGCGATGCCTACGCCCGCAAGGAGGTCACGGCCCCCACCCGCATCGTGACCAGCACCGTCCGCGTGACCGGCGGCACCCTGGCCATGGTCAGCTGCAAGACCCGCAGTGACATCCCCAAAGGCAAGATTTTTGATGTGGTCCGCGCGCTGAAAGACGTGGAAGTCCCCGCCCCCATAACCATTGGCCAGGTTTTGGCCGAAAATGTGGCGGGCACAGGGGTAGACATCATCGCTACAAAAAATATTGCGCACGCCTGATTTTGTGGTAGAATAGGGAAAGTATAAGCGTATACAGAAAGTATAGAGGAAAAATGCCATGAACGAAACCACCCGCGCCGATATTGCCATTATCGGTACTGGGCCTGCCGGCGTATCGGCGGCCATCACCGCCCGCGTGCGCGGCAAGCAGGTGCTGCTGTTTGGCAGCAAAGGGCTGACGACAAAGATGACCAAGGCCCATACCATCCGCAACTACCCCGGTCTGCCGGACATTACCGGCACCGACCTGGCAGACAAACTCAAGCATCATCTGGACGTGATGGGCGTGGAGATCACCGAAAAGCAGGTCACGACCGTCTACGCCATGGGCAACTACTTTGGCATCCAGACGCCGGATATTATGTATGAGGCCTCGTCAGTCATTCTGGCGGGCGGCGTCGTGATGGGCAAACCTTTCCCCGGTGAGGACGAGCTGCTGGGCCGCGGCGTAAGCTACTGCGCCACCTGCGACGCCCACTTTTACAAGGGCAAGGCAGTGGCCGTGCTGGGCTACAACGCCGAGAGCTGCCGTGAGGCCGACTTTTTGGCCGAGACCTGCGCCCGGGTATTGTATTTCCCGGTCGTACCCCACGAGGTCAATGTCGGCCCCAACGTAACGGTGGTGCGGGAGAGGGTGCTATCCATCCCCGGCACGATGAGGGCCGAGGGCGTGCAGACCGACAAAGATCTGCACCCTGTGGACGGCGTGTTTGTGCTGCGGGATGCCGTAGCGCCGGACAAACTGGTGCCGGGCCTTGCCACCGACGGCCCCCATGTAGCCGTGGACGCCCAGATGCGCACCAACCTGCCGGGCTGCTTCGCCTGCGGCGATCTGGCAGGCAAGCCCTACCAGTATATCAAGGCTGCCGGGCAGGGCAACATTGCCGCCCTGTCGGCGGTGGAATGGCTGGCCGAGCAGAAGTAACCTTATAAAACAATGCAAAACGCCCCCAGTGGTCCGCGATGGGACCGCCGGGGACGTTTTGTTTTGTGTGGTTATCCCTGCACCAGCACCACACTTACATCATTTACATTGGTGCCTGTGGGGCCGGTGACCAGCAGCCCGCCCACTGCCTGCAAGGCGTGGTAGGCGTCGTTATCTGCCAGCACGGCGGGCACAGTCAGGCCGTGGGCGGTCAGGGCGGCATCCGTATCGCCGTCCGTGTAGCCGCCCGCCGCATCGGTGGGGCCGTCGGTGCCGTCACTGCCCACCGAGAAAACGCAGGCATTCAGCCCTGCCAGCGCAGGGGCGGCGGCCAGCGCCAATTCCTGGTTGCGGCCGCCCAGGCCGTGGCCCGTCAGGTGTACCACGGTCTCGCCGCCCGCCAGAAAGGCCAGCTTTTGCCCCTGCCCGGCGTGGCTTTGGGCGATGCTGCCCAAAAAGCGCCCTGCCTCTCGGGCTTCGCAGTTCAGCCGGTCGGTCAGCAGCACGGGGGTGTAGCCCGCTTTGCGGCAGGCATCCGCCGCAGCGGCGCACAGTTCCCGCACGCTGCCGGTGATTTTTGTGGTCACATTGTCCAGCACTTTGGGTGTTTCCTGCTCCAGAAGCGCCGCAGCCGCCGGGGAAAGCTTTAACCCATACCGTGCGGCGATAGCCTTGGCCTCGGCGCAGGTGGAGCTGTCCGGGCAGGCGGGGCCGCTGGCGATCATATCCAGCGGGTCGCCCAAAATATCGCTGAGCACGATGCTGTACACCTGCGCAGGGGCGCAGGCCAGCGCGAACCGCCCGCCCTTGACGCCGGACAGGCGCTTGCGGATGGTGTTCATCTCCACAATATCCGCGCCGCTGGCCAGCAGCTGGGACGTGATGTCCTGCAATTCCGCGCCAGGGATCAGCGGCTTTTCCAATAGGGCACTGCCGCCGCCGGAGAGCAAAAACAGCACAGCATCCTGTGCGGTCAGCCCATGCACCAGCGCCAGCGCCTTTTCGGTAGCGGCAAAGCCTGCTTCGTCGGGCACCGGGTGGGCGGCTTCATAGCAGGTCACGCCGGGAATCTCGCCTTTCACGTGGCCGTATTTGGTAATGACCACGCCGCCGTCCGGCCGGCCCAGCACTTCTACGGCGGCATGGGCCATCTGCCAGGCGGCCTTGCCCGCGGCTGCCAAAAACACCCGCCCCGCCGGGGCAAAGTCCTGCAATGCGCGGCGCACCGCTTCATCCGGCAGCACGGCGTGAATGCTGGCAGTTACAATCGTTTCAGCTTGGGCACGCAGGGTGGTATTCATGGCAAAGACTCCTTTTTATAAAAGTCCGGCGGCGGTCATGGTATGCACAAACCCGTCCCGGGCGGCACCCGCCGGGGTAGGCAGGCTGGGCCGGTAGGGCACGCCCACGTCCCGCGTGCGGCGGATAAACTCCTCGGTCAGGGTGATGTCACCGCTGGTGTCCTTCATGCCCACGATGTTGGGCATCTGGTGGGCCAGCTCGTCCACCAGCGCCGCCTGCAGGCCGCGGGCCAAAATCAGCTCACAGCCATCATTTTGTAACCTTATCGCGCGTTGACAAGCTGCGTCGGTATGGGTATACTCAATACAGAAAGGTGATAGATTCGGATACTGTGCAATCAAGTCTGCTGCCATTTGCTGCATTTCCTGCCGGGGCAGCAGCACTGCGGCCTTTGCCATAACGGGCACCCCCTAACGGTCGATTTACCAAAATTATAGCACAGCTCGCGCTGGAATGTCGATTTTTATGCGTGAGGAAATAAGAAGAAATAAGAAGGAGAGAAAAAGAAATGGCGATCCATGTTGTAAACGAAGCCCGCCGCTGCCTGCACTGCAAAAAGCCGATGTGCCGCGAAGGCTGCCCCATCAGCACCAATATCCCGGAAGCGATCGAGCTGTTCCGCACCGGCCACAAAGAAGAAGCCGGCGAAATGCTGTACGAGAATAACCCGCTGAGCGTCATCTGCTCTCTGGTATGCGACCACGAAAAACAGTGCGAGGGTCACTGCGTGCTGGGCCGCAAGGGTGCCCCCGTGCATTTTTCCAGCATCGAAAACTACATCTCCGATGCGTATCTCGACCATCTGGAGCCGGAGATGGAGCCGAAAAAAGGCCAGCGCGTGGCCATCATCGGCAGCGGCCCGGCAGGCATCACCATCAGTGTGCTGCTGGCCCGCCGCGGCTATGACGTGACCATTTTTGAAAGCCGCGAGAAGATCGGCGGCGTGCTGCGCTACGGCATCCCAGAGTTCCGCCTGCCCAAGAGTATTCTGGACCGCTACCAGAAGCAGCTCATCAAGCTGGGCATCAAGATCCGCCCCAACACGGCCATTGGCCGCACCCTTACGGTGGACGACCTGCAGCGCGACGGCTACGAGGCCATCTTTATCGGCACCGGCGTGTGGAAACCCAAGGCCATGGGTATCCCCGGCGAGAGCCTGGGCCATGTCAACTACGCCATCGACTATCTGGTCGACCCGGACGTGTATGATCTGGGCGATAACCTCGTCGTCATCGGCGCGGGCAACTCGGCTATGGACGTGGCCCGTACCGCCCTGCGCAAGGGCGTGCGCCATGTCAGCGTGTTCTGCCGCCGCTACCAGACCGCCGCCAGCGTGCGTGAGGTGGACTACGCCAAGGCCGACGGCGTGGAGTTCTACTACGGCATGCGCCCCACCCGCATTACCGACGACGGCGTTTACTACAAGAAAGTGGAGATGGACGAGGAAGGCAACATTACCTCCACCAGCGAGGAGCAGTTCTTCCCCTGCTCCAGCGTCATCATTGCCATCAGCCAGGGCGCGCAGAACCGCATCGTCAGCACCACCACCGGCCTGGAGATGAGCAGCCACGGTCTGCTTGCCACCGACGAGCACGGCCACACCACCCGTGAGGGGATTTTTGCCAGCGGTGATGTGGTGCTGGGCGCCCGGACCGTTGTGGAGGCTGTTAAATACTCCAAGCAGGTTGCCGAAGAAATGGATGAATATTTGACGAAACGCCGCGAGAAATAATTTTTTGTTTGCGCTTTCGGTGTTCCGCCACCCTGCGGCGGACACCTCGATATGAGGTGGTCGAATGGGCCAAAAGCTAAGGCAACACCGCACAATTCCCGCCTAACGGCTTAAGCACCGCTCCGGCGGCTGCGGCACGGCAACTGCGTTGCCAAAATGCTCGATAATACACAAAGTATTATCTGCGCTTTTGGCTTAGCATCTGCCGCACCTCGCTCGCCGTATCGGCACTTAGAATTATGCGGTATTGCCCTAAAAATTGCAGGAGTGCTGCAATTTTCTTCATAGGGGCACACTCCTTCTTGCTTGCTGCCCCCATTGTAGCATACGGCGCGCAAAAAGAAAACCGGGACGCGGCAAAACGTCCCGGTTTATTTTTTTGCGGCTTTTACAGCGGTTACAGAATCTGGCCGTGGCGCACCACGGTCTGGATGTTCAGCTGGTCGTCCACCAGTACCACGTTGCCCCAGCGGCCTGCTTCCAGGCTGCCATAATCGGCATCGACACCGATGCTGCGGGCGGGGTTGAGGGTGGCGGCGCGGACGGCGCTTTCCAGCGGCACGCCCATCTCCTGCACCGCACGCTTCATGCAGTCAAACAGGCAGGTGGCGCTGCCGGCGATGGTGCCTTCCTGCTCGGTCAGGGTGGCGCGGCGGCCGTGCACGGTGACGGCCTGACCACCCAGGCTGTACTGGCCGTCGGGCAGACCGCAGGCCATCATGCTGTCAGCGATCAGAATCACGTGATCGTCACCGAAGGTGTTGAAGGTAAAGCGCACCACGGCGGGGTGGATATGCACGTTGTCGGTGATCAGCTCGACCTCGGCACCCTCCTCCAGCGCGGCGATAATGGGGCCGGGGGCGCGGTGGGTGATGCCCGGCATGGCGTTGTACAGGTGGGTCATGTGGGTGGCACCGGCGGCAAAGGCTTCTTTGGCGGTGTCGTAGTCGGTGCAGGTGTGGGCAATGGAAATACGCACCTCATCGTGACATTCCTTGATGAAGTCCATGTTGCCCGGCTCCTCGGGGGCGACGTCCACCAGCTTGATCAGCCCACCGCTGCGGGCCTGCAGACGGCGGAACATATCGGCGTTGGCGGCCATCACGTACTTGGGGTTCTGGGCGCCCACCTTTTTGGGGCTGATGTATGGGCCTTCCATGTTGATGCCGACCAGATCCGCGCCGTGCTCATTTTTATGGGCCGCAGCCACATCCATGATGCCGTTCAGGATCTCTTCGCTGAAGGTCATCGTGGCGGGGCAGATGGCCAGCACACCTTTGCTGGCCTCGAAATCGGCAATGGCCTGCAGACCTGCTTCGTCGGCATCGCAGAAGTCATGGCCGACAGCACCGTGGAAGTGGATGTCCACAAGGCCGGGCAGGGCGTAGCTGCCCTTGGCGTCCAGCACTTCCTCGTTCTCCTGCGGGGCGGCACCGAAGACGATGCGGCCATCGCGGATCACCAGGTCTTTTTCCACAAAACGGCAGCCATCCGTAAAAACTTTGGCATTTTTGATAATCATAGCGGAAAACCTCCTGCCATCAGATCAGGCTGAATGCTTCCTCATCGCCGACCAGGATGAAGTCGGGGTGCATCTGCAGGATGCTGGCGGGCACTTCGGGAGTGACGGGGCCGAAGAAGGCTTTCTTCACGATTTCGGCCTTGCCCTTGCCGTTGACGACCATCAGCACCTTGCGGGCCTGCATGATGGTCTTGATGCCCATGGTGTAGGCCTGTTTGGGGACCAGGTCTTCGTTGCCGTCGAAGAAGCGCTTGTTGGCCTCGATGGTCTCGGGCTTCAGGTCGACGCAGTGGGTGCCCAGCTCGAAGGCCTCGCCCGGCTCGTTGAAACCGATGTGGCCGTCGTGGCCGATGCCCAGCAGCTGCAGGTCGACGCCGCCGACGCTCTTGATGACAGCGTCATAGCGGGCGCACTCGCCCTCGGCATCCATGTTGGTGCCGTCGGGCAGGTTGATGGCTTCGGGGCGGATGTTGACCAGATCGAACAGGTTGCGGTGCATGAAGCTCCAGTAGCTTTCGGGATGCTCCTTGGGCAGGCCGCGGTACTCGTCCAGGTTGACGCTGGTGACCTCGGAAAAGTCCAGGTCGCCCTTGTTGTACCACTCGACCAGCTGTTTATAGGTACCCACGGGGGTGCCGCCGGTGGCCAGGCCCAGCACGCAGTTGGGTTTCATGATGACCTGAGCCGAGATGATGTTGGCAGCCTTGCGGGACATGTCATAGTAGTCTTTCGCGCGGATGATTTTCATAGAGATTTCCTCCTAATTATTGGGGCGGGCCGGTGGGGGCCGCCGTTTCTCCTTACCTTGTATTATACCACAATACCGTTTTAGAAAAAGCAGATAAATGTGAATTTTATATCAAAATCCGAGCAATTTTGTGCAAGCTCCAGGCAACATTTCATAAAAAGCGCCGGGGGCAGGCGTCCAGCCCGCCCCCGGCGGAAGATATGCGGTTTAGATAAAGGGAACCAGAACCTTTACCAAGGGGCACTGTAAGCGATCACGCAAGGCTTACAGCATTTTCTTCAGTTCGTCGTACACAAACTGGACCTTGGGGCCGATAACGACCTGGCAGGCAGTCTTGCTGGGACGGATGACACCAGCGGCGCCAGCCTTCTTAACAGCCTTCTCATCAACGGCGGTGTGGTCCTTGATTTCGAAACGCAGGCGGGTAGCGCAGTAGTCAACGTTGGCAACGTTGCCCTTGCCGCCGACAGCAGCCAGAACGCCCTTGGCGATGGCAGTGTAGTCGTTGTTGGCCAGGGTGATGTTGGCCTCAGCGGCTTCCTCGTCCTCGTCCTCACGGCCGGGGGTCTTCAGGTCGAACTTGGTGATGGCGAACTTGAAGACGAGGTAGAACACGACGAAGGCAGCGATGCCCAGAGGAATGATCATCCAGGTGTTAGCATGTGCGGGCAGGCTGGCGGAGAAGACCAGGTCAGTAGCACCGGCGGAGAAGCAGAAGCCTGCGCGGAAGCCGGAGTAGTAGGTGATGATGGTGAAGATGCCGTACAGAGCGGCGTAGACGATGTACAGGGGGAAGCAGAGGAACATGAAGCCGAACTCGAAGGGCTCGGTAACGCCGCAGACGAAAGCGCAGATAGCAGCGGAAACGACCAGGCCGATAGCAGCCTTCTTGTTCTTAGCAGTCTGGACCATGGCCAGAGCAGCACCGGCAATACCGAACATCATGCAGGGGAAGAAGCCGGACATGTACATGCCGAGGCTCCAGCCCACATCAGCGGAGGTGTCGCCAGCCCAGTAGTGGCTCAGGTCGCCCAGGCCGATGGTATCAAACCAGAACACGTTGTTCAGGGCGTGATGCAGGCCGGTGGGGATCAGCAGACGGTTCAGGAAAGCGTAGATGCCGGCGCCGATGCCGTCCAGACCAACGATGCCGTTGCCGATGGCAACCAGCGCACCGAAGATGACGGGCCAGACGAACAGCAGGACAACGGAAACCACGATGGAAACAACGGCGGTCACGATAGCAACGCTGCGCTTGCCGCTGAAGAATGCCAGCCAGTCAGGCAGCTGGGTGTTCTTGAACTTGTTGTAGCAGGCAGCACCGATGATGGCGGCCAGGATGCCGATGAAGGAGTTGCCGGCGATCTTGCTGAAAGCAATGTAATCGACGGTGCCTTCTTCCAGGGCGGAACCAACAGCAGCGCGGATGGCGCCCACAACAGCGGGGCTGAGCAGCTGCTGCATCATCAGGAAGCTGACCAGGCCAGCCAGACCGGCCGTGCCGTCGTGGTCATCAGACAGACCCACAGCAGCGCCGATGGCGAACAGCCAAGCCATGTTGTCGATCAAAGCGCCACCGGCCTTGATCAGCAGGAAACCAACGGTGTACGCAGCACCGGAGGTAGCACCCTCAGCGCCCATAACGGCGGGAGCGAGCGCATAACCAATGCCCATCAGGATACCACAGACGGGCAGCGCAGCTACGGGAAGCATTAACGCTTTGCCGAGCTTTTGCAGATACTTCATCATAAAAGCATTCCTCCAAAATATTCAAGTGGGGCTGATCTGGTTCCGCCAGCCGACCACTTTGTTAAATATATGTTAACACATTTTTACAAAAAAGAAAACCCCTTTTGTTAAAATTGCCGAAAAGACGAAAAACTCACACTATATTTGGATAATTTGTTAACAAAGAGAGAATTATTGCCCGAAAATCGTAAGATATTTAACTTTTCATTGCCGTTTTCACGTGGTTTTGCGAAAATTTCTTTCGCTTTACAGCGGCAAAGAGAAAATTTCTTTAAAGCATTTTGCAGGGCTACCGGGGGTGTTGATGAGGGGCAGGTTGCAATAAAGACGCGTGATTACTATAATAATGGGCATATATTTTGTAGAGTATAGAGGGAGGAGCAGCCCATGCAGCCACTATCCACGCGCACAGCGCATTTTACGGATTCGGTCATCCGGCGGATGACCCGCATCTCCAACCAATACGGCGCGGTCAACCTGTCCCAGGGATTCCCGGACTTTGACCCGCCCCAGGCTATTTTGAACCGCCTGGCCGAGGTCGCCCACGAGGATTTCCACCAGTATTCCATCACCTGGGGCGCGCAGAACTTCCGCGAGGCGCTGGCCGAAAAGCAAAGCCGCCTGATGGGCCGTGAAATCGACCCCAACAGCGAGATCGTGACCACCTGCGGCAGTACCGAGGCCATGATGGCTGCCATGATGACGGTGGCCAACCCCGGCGACAAGGTCATCGTGTTTTCGCCTTTTTACGAGAATTACGGTGCTGACACGATCCTTTCCGGGGCCGAGCCTATTTATGTGCCGCTGCACCCGCCCACGTTTGATTTTAACGTGGACGAGCTGGAAGCTGCTTTCAAGCAGCACCCCAAGGCTTTGATCCTGTGCAACCCGTCCAACCCCTGCGGCAAGGTGTTCACCCGTACTGAGCTGGAAACCATCGCTGACCTGGCCAAAAAGTACGACGCTTACGTCATCACCGACGAAGTGTATGAGCATATCGTCTACGCACCTTACACCCACACCTACTTTGCCAGCCTGCCCGGTATGTGGGAGCGCACGATCTCCTGCTCGTCGCTGTCCAAAACCTACTCCATCACCGGCTGGCGGCTGGGCTACACCATCGCCCCGGCCGAGACCACCGACCGCATCAAAAAGGTCCACGACTTCTTGACCGTAGGCGCCGCCGCGCCCCTGCAGGAGGCTGTCATCCCCGGCCTGCGCTTTGGCCGGGACTATTACGATGAACTGCTGAAAATCTACACCCACAAGCGGGATTTGTTTGTGCAGGGCCTGGATGCCATCGGGCTGGAGCACACCACGCCCCAGGGCGCGTACTACGTGCTGATGGACATTTCCCGCTACGGCTACAAGAGCGACCTGGAATTCTGCGAGATGCTGGCCCGGGATGTGGGCGTAGGCGCCGTGCCCGGCTCCAGCTTCTTCCGCGAGGATGTGAACCACCTGATCCGCTTCCATTTTGCGAAGAAGGATGAGACGCTGCATGAGGCGCTGAATCGGCTTGAGAAGTTGAAGAAGTTGTAACACAATTGCGTATCCTGCCGAACCATGGTACAATATGGGCAATCTTTTGGTATAGGAAAGGACTTTTTCGTATGGGTATCGTAGTCATCGGTGCGGTGTTTGTAGATATTAAAGGCTATCCGCTATCCACCTACATCCCGGGCGGGCGCAACGCCGGCCGGGTCGAGCAGGTCCACGGCGGCGTCTGCCGCAATGTGGCCGAGGATATTGCCAATGTGGAGCTGCGCCCCACTTTCGTCAGCCTGGTGGATGACACCGGCTCCGGCCAGGACGTTATCGACAAGCTGGCCAAACATAAGGTGAACACCAAATACATCGAGAAAGTGCCCGACGGCATGGGCACCTGGCTGGCCGTGTTTGACAACGACGGCGACGTATGCGCCGCCATCTCCAAGCGGCCGGATACCACCCCGCTGACCAGGCTGCTGGAGGAAAAAGGCAACGAAATTTTTGCCGACTGCGACGGCATCGCCTTTGAACTGGATCTGGAAAAGGACACCGTCAAGCAGATTTTGCGCTGCGCCAAAAAATACAACAAAAAGGTCTACGCCGCCATCTCCAACATGAGCATCGCCATGGAGCGCCGCGCCTTTTTGCAGGAGATCGACTGCTTCGTCTGCAACCAGCAGGAGGCCGGGCTGCTCTTCTCCGACGAGTACGACCACATGGCCCCCGAGGAGATGTGCCGCACGCTGGCCGCTAATGTACACAGCGCCAACATCCCCTGCATGGTGGTGACCATGGGCGGCGAGGGCGCTGTATATGCGCGATCCAACGGCGAAAGCGGCGTTGTGCCCGCCAAAAAGGTGGATGTCATCGACACCACCGGCGCGGGGGACGCCTTCTTCGCCGGTACGGTCATAGGCCTGACCTACGGCAAGACACTGCCGGAAGCCTGCGAGATCGGCAGCCGTTTGGCGGCCTCGGTCATCTGCACGGCCGAGAATGTCTGCCCCCGGTTCCGCCCGCTGGAGTTTGGGTTGAACATCCCCGTGGTGGACTAAAATTTAATACAGTATAAGCAAAAATACCGCCGTGTATGCCATTTACGGCTACACAGCGGTATCTTTTGTGCGGTTATGCGCAGCTTTTCAGCAAATAGAACGCGGCGGCGATGAGCAGCAGCGGCAGCGCTAGTTTGATGATGCTCCCAATGAGCAGGCCCACCACCATCAGCGGCAGAGCCACCACGAACAGCACAGCTGCGACCACCTTGGCGGCGCACCAGGCTACCCGGAACGCCAGCCCCACGCTTTTGAAGAAGAACCAACCGAACAGAAATAAGGCAGCTAACGAAATCATATGTATTCACTCCTTTGTTGTGAATACGATTATACACGCTTATTTATTGCACAAACAGGATAAAATCAGCAAAATAACGGCGCTATTTTTCCCTGTGGAGAGAAATTACGGCGCTTCCGACTCCTTATTATAGGCCTCAGTGTCGATCCTGCCGTTGGCCAGCATCTTTTCCACCCAAAGCTGCAGCGTTTCCACCGTGACCGAGATGCGCTCCAGCTCTTTCTGGATGCGCACAAAGTCGTCGAGCTCATCCTTGCTGATGGTGCCGTCGGCGGCAATTTCAATTAACCGCTCCTTTTTGCGGTCCATAGCGTTGAGGGAGGCCAGCATTTTCAGCACGATGTCCGAAAGCTCACTGTTGCGGATCTCGGGCACGTACTGCTGGCCGATGGGGCACTGCCGCGCGCAAAAATAGTTGCAAAGCGACGGTGTTTTATACTTTTCCGCCATGATGAGCACTTCGTCCGGCCGGGGCAGGCTGCGCTCGCTCTCGATTTTTTCGATGCGCTCGGGCGCGATGGTCTCCAGCAGTTCGCTGGCTTTCTCGCGGGAAAGGCCCAGTTCCTCCCGGGCCAACTGGTAGCGGGTCTTGTTTTCCCGCGTGGATGAACGTCCCATGTTGCTTTACTCCTCTTTTTGGCCGTCGGCGTAAGCGCCGATGCCGATGTCCGCCACTACCACCTTGCCGCAATAATGGGCAGATCCCGGCATGTAATGCAGCGGTTCGGCGCGGTGGAAGGTCACGGTCAGGTCTGCACGCACGGCACCCTCGGCTACCGCGCCGGTATCGGCGTTGATGCCGCTGGGCAGGTCCACCGCCAGCAGCAGTGCACCGTTTTGGTGCTGCCGATTCATTAAATCACAGGCTGCGCGGCCCGCCGGGCGCAAAGTGCCATGGAAGCCCGTGCCGTATAGCGCATCTACCACCGCATCCGCCGGGGCGGCAGATGCCGCATCGTGCAGAATTTCTACGGGCAGATCACGTAATGATCCAAAATTGGTGATAGCATCGGGCGTTTTCGGCTCGCCCTCAGCCAGCAGCACCTGCACCTGCCAGCCCTGTTTGGCGGCCACCCGGGCCATGACGAAGCCGTCCCCGCCGTTGTTGCCCCTGCCCGCCGCCACCAGCAGCCGGGCGGGGCCGGGCAAGCGGCGGCGCAGCTGGGCAAAGGCGGCGCGGCCGGCGTTTTCCATCATCTGTATGTACAAAAGGCCGTTGTCGTTAGCGGCTTTTTCCAGCGCCTTCATTTCGGCGGCGGTCACGGTCGTATGGGTCATGGCGATGCCTCCCTTTTGGGTCGTACCTGTATCATAGCATAAAAAGGGCGGTGTTTCAATGGATTCCGGCCCGGTTTCGCGCTTTCCCACGGGGCGGGTCGGGTAGGATAGAAGAAAAACACAGGAGGATACACTATGAAGCATTGGCTGGGCCGCACGCCCCGCACGGTGGGGGATTGGCTGGGGCTGGCGCTGGGTACGGCACTGATCTTTGGCGGGGTAGCACAGCTGCCCGCGCTGGCGGCGGCGCTGGGGCAGCTGGCCGTGATGCTGCGGCCGTTTTTGTGGGGGCTGGTGCTGGCCTACGTGCTGGACATCCCCACCCGATGGCTGGCGGCCAAGTGGTTTGGCGGGCGGCGCGGGGCCAGCGCGGCGGTGAGTTACGCGCTGTTGTTTGGCGCGGCGGGGCTGCTGCTGTGGCTGATCTTGCCGCAATTGGCGCAGAGCGTGACCTTGCTGTTCGGCAAACTGGCCGCTTACGAGGAAACACTGCGCCGCCTGCTGGCCTGGGTACAGGCCACCTTTGGCGTGGATACCGCCACGATGGACGCGATTTTGCAGCAGCTGACCGCCCGGCTGCAAAGCGAGTTCGCGGCGTGGTCGGGCCGGGCAGCGCAGGCTGCAGCCAAAGCAGCCTCCAACACGGCCGGGGCGGCGGCCGATGCGGGCATTGCGCTGGCCGCCAGCATCTACCTGCTGCTGGGCAAGGAAAAGCTGCTGCACAGCGTCCGCCTTTGCCTGCGGGCCGCCCTGCCGTCCCGGACGGTGGGACAGCTGGGTGCGGTGTTTCAGCTGGCGGACCGAACTTTTAGTGGGTACATCGGCGGGCAGCTGGTGGACGCACTGCTGGTGGGAGCCGAGACCTTTGCCCTGATGCTGCTTTTGCGGCTGGACTACGCGCCGCTGATCGCCGTGATGGTGGGCGCGACCAACATCGTGCCGGTGCTGGGGCCGTTTTTGGGTGCAGTGCCGGGGGTGCTGCTGTTGCTGCTGGAGTCACCCCTGCAGGCGGCAGAGTTCCTGATTATTATCCTGGCCGTGCAGCAGATCGACGGCAACTTCATCGCGCCGCGCATTTTGGGCGGGGCTACGGGGCTATCCGGACTGGGGGTGCTGCTGGCCATCGTGGTGGGCGGCGAGCTGTTTGGCATCCCCGGCATGGTAGCCGGTGTGCCCACGCTGGCCGTTTTGGCAGCGCTGGCACGGCAGGCGGTGGGTGCCGGGCTGACGGCCCGCGGCCTGCCCGAGGAACCACCGCCCGCCCCGCAGGGAAAAACTGTTACAAAAAAGGCAAAAAATTAACAATTTGCCTCTTGCACCATGCCCCTATATGCAAGTACAATAAAGTGTATTAAGCCAAACGGGCAATGATTGAGAGAGGCAAGGAATTGTGAGCGGAAAGCATTTTATTGACAAAAAGCCGGAAAGCATCTTGGATTGGGTAGCCATCGTATGCGCCGGTATTGCATTTTACCTGCTGCTGAACAACCTGGGCTATTTCCTGGGCGGGTTCGGCGCACTGATGGGCATCTTGTCCCCCTTTTTCGGGGGTATCGTAATTGCCTACATTTTAGACCCCATGGTGCGGTTTTTCCACACCAAACTGTTGAAATGTTCCAAGCGCTGGCGGTGGGTAGCCATTTTGCTGGCGTACCTGGTGGCGGTGCTGTTGATCGTGCTGCTGGCCTGGCTGGTCATTCCGCAGATCGTAAACAGCATTATGACGCTGTTTAATAATGTGCCGCAGTATATCAACGGCATCCAGGAAATGCTGCTGTTCGTCCAGGGGCGCTACGGTGTGGATCTGGACCGCGCCATTAAAATGCTGGATGATTCCGAGGCCATGCTCAACGAGGTCTACAGCCTAGGCAAAACGGCCCTGCCGCAGATCATGTCCACCATGGGCAATGTGGCGGGCAACTTCGTCAATGTCTTTACGGCGATTGCATCCAGCATCTACATGCTGGCAGACAAGGAGCACCTGCTGCACCAGCTGCGCACCGTGACCCACGCGCTGCTGCCCCGCCGTGCGGCCGAGCAGACGCTGCGCATCTGCCACTATGCCAACGATAACTTCACCGGTTTCTTCATCGGCAAGATCATCGACTCCGCCATCATCGGCGTTATTACCTTTGTCTGCATGACGGTGCTGCGGCTGGACTTTGCTGTGCTGATCAGCGTGTTCATCGGCATCACCAACATTATCCCGGTGTTCGGCCCGTTCATTGGCGCGGTGCCCAGCATCTTCATCCTGCTGCTGGTCAACCCCATCCAGGCGCTGATCTTCTGCATCCTGATTTTGATCATCCAGCAGTTTGACGGCAATTTTATCGGCCCGAAGATCCTGGGCCAGTCCATCGGCATTTCGGCTTTGTGGGTGCTGTTCTCCATCGTAGTGGGCGGGGATCTGCTGGGCATCCCCGGCATGGTCATCGGCGTGCCGGTGTTTGCCACGTTGTACGGTTTGGCGCAGGAGTTCATCCACGCCACGCTGGACCGCCGAGGGATCGATGCCGAGGGCAACGCTGTTGCCGAAGAAATTCCTGATGAAGATAATGTGTTTGAATAAATAATAATTATGTGCCCTATCGGCCCTGCCTACCTTGCGGCAGGGCCTTTTATAATGGCAGGCTTACCTGGGCCTGCCTTTTGGGTCTCCAAAAGGAACACATAACGGAAGAAAGCCGTTAAAACGTGTGAAGCGCCGCAGGGTGGCGCGGAACGAAAGGCGCCACATAAAAAAGCAAACAAAAAAAGCGCAACCTGCGGATACAGGTCACGCTTTAAGCGCAAAATAGCTTATTCAGCCTGGATAGCGCCGGTGGGGCAAACGCCCTCGCAAGCACCGCAATCGACGCAGGAAGCTGCATCGACAACAGCCTTGTCCTCCATGCTGATTGCACCAACGGGGCAGGTATCAACACATGCACCGCAAGCAACGCACTCGCTGGAAACGGTATGAGCCATCGTGAACTCCTTATCTCCGTGCTGAATGGTATTGTACCCTTACCGGCCCTGCACGGCTGCTCCCCGGTATGGCACACAGCGGGTTTGCTCTGCCTACTGCGTTATACATAGTGTATCACATTGCAAAAAAATTAGCAAGTGCCATATATTGAAAAATTTCGACGGTAAGCCGCAACTAACCTGGCTTATAGTCCCTTATTCGTCCTCTTTATCGGGGGCTTTGGGGGCCCGTTTTCCGCCCCGCAGGTAGACGCATTCTTCCCGTTTATAGATGCGTGGTGCCAGGATTTCCACGTTGGAGCGAACCTTCAGCGTGCCCGCCACAACGTTCACTTCAATAACCGTTCCCTCACCGTCCGGCGTGCGCACAATGCTGCCCGCCTGCGGCGTGATAGAATTCAGGTACTCGTAGCTTTTTTGTTCATAAGCCAAACAGCACATCAGGCGTCCGCACGACCCACTGATCTTGGAGGGGTTCAGGCTCAGGCCCTGCTCCTTGGCCATCTTGATGGACACCGGCTGGAAG
>OLPT01000868.1_pt1 | contig 20208 bp, 7 predicted proteins | sample 1673051 | NCBI WGS metagenome assembly OLPT01 (sample SAMEA3136750, study PRJEB25190) | human gut metagenome | biome: human gut; feature: human-associated habitat; material: faeces | place: Austria | collected 2013
CTTCACGTGCTTTTTCACCGAAGATCGCACGAAGAAGTCTCTCTTCTGCTGTCAGTTCTGTCTCTCCCTTCGGAGTTACTTTTCCGACCAGAATATCACCGGCACGCACTTCTGCACCAATGCGGATGATTCCTCTGTCATCCAGATCTTTCAGAGCCTCATCTCCAACTCCCGGAATATCTCTTGTGATCTCTTCCGGTCCGAGTTTTGTATCACGTGCTTCTGCTTCATATTCTTCAATATGAACGGATGTATATACATCATCCTGTACAAGTCTTTCACTTAAGAGTACCGCATCCTCGTAGTTATAACCTTCCCAGGTCATAAATCCGATCAATGGGTTCTTACCTAACGCAAGTTCACCGTTTGATGTAGACGGTCCGTCTGCGATAACGTCTCCGGCTTCTACTCTGTCACCTTTGAACACGATCGCTCTCTGGTTGTAGCAGTTGCTCTGGTTGCTTCGCTGGAACTTCGTCAGTTTATATTTTCTGAGTTTTCCGTCATCCTGCTTAATCTGAATCTCTGTGGATGTAGATCTCTCTACGATACCGCCTTCTTCAGCAACAACACATACTCCGGAGTCAACGGCTGTCTTCTCTTCCATACCGGTTCCGACTACAGGAGCCTCTGTAATAAGAAGCGGTACCGCCTGACGCTGCATGTTGGATCCCATCAGCGCACGGTTCGCATCATCATTCTCCAGGAAAGGAATCAAGGCTGTAGCTACAGAGAATACCATCTTAGGAGAAACATCCATGTAATCGAACATCTTTCTCTCATATTCCTGTGTCTCTTCACGATAACGACCGGATACATTCTTACGAACAAAATGTCCTTCTGCATCCAGCTGTTCATTCGCCTGTGCTACATGGTAGTTATCTTCTTCATCCGCTGTCATATAAACAACTTCGTCTGTTACACGCGGATTTTCCGGATCGGAGTGATCAATCTTACGGTACGGAGCCTCAACGAATCCATACTGATTGATTCTTGCATAACTTGCAAGAGAGTTGATCAGACCGATATTCGGGCCTTCAGGTGTCTCAATCGGACACATTCTTCCGTAATGGGAGTAGTGAACATCTCGAACCTCGAATCCGGCACGGTCTCTTGACAGACCACCCGGTCCAAGGGCTGACAGACGTCTCTTATGTGTCAGCTCACCTAACGGGTTGTTCTGATCCATGAACTGTGACAGCTGAGAAGAACCAAAGAATTCTTTTACTGCTGCTGTTACTGGTTTGATGTTGATCAGGGACTGTGGTGAAATACCTTCCAGATCCTGTGTTGTCATACGCTCACGTACAACTCTCTCCAGTCTTGAAAGACCGATTCTGTACTGGTTCTGAAGCAGCTCACCGACAGCACGGATACGTCTGTTTCCGAGGTGGTCGATATCATCATCATTTCCAAGTCCATATTCCAGATGCATATTATAGTTGATAGACGCGAAAATATCTTCTTTTGTGATATGTTTCGGGATCAGATCATGGATGTCTCTTCTGATCGCGTCTTTTAATTCATCAATGTCTCCTGCTGACTCTTCTAACAGATTAGCCAGTACCGGATAATAAACAAGTTCTGTTACCCCAACCTCTGCCGGATCAATGTCAACAACAGTCTTAAGATCTACCATCAGGTTCGACAGAACTTTGACTTTTCTGTCCTCTTCCGGCAACTCGATCCATACATATGGAACTGCTGCATTCTGGATCTCATCTGCAATCTCTCTTGTAACCTTAGTTCCGGCTTCTGCGATCACTTCTCCGGTCAGAACACTTGCTACGTCCTCTGCAAGGATCTGTCCTGAAATACGATTTTTCAGCAGAAGTTTTTTATTAAATTTATAACGTCCGACTTTCGCCAGATCATAACGTCTCGGATCGAAGAACATGCTTGTGATCAGGCTCTCTGCACTGTCCACTGCAAGCGGCTCGCCCGGGCGGATCTTCTTATATAATTCCAGAAGACCTTCCTGATAATTGGTAGCGGCATCTTTCTCGAAACTTGCAAGGATCTTCGGCTCTTCACCGAACACTTCCAGAATCTCCGGATTCGTACCAACACCAAGTGCACGAATCAATACTGTGATCGGCACCTTTCTGGTTCTGTCTACACGTACATAGAAAACGTCATTGGAGTCTGTCTCATATTCCAGCCATGCACCACGGTTCGGGATAACAGTAGCGGAATACAGTTTTTTACCAACTTTATCATGTGAAATTGCATAATAAATACCTGGTGAACGAACGAGCTGACTTACGATTACTCGCTCTGCACCATTAATCACAAATGTTCCGGTTGCAGTCATTAACGGCAGGTCACCCATGAAAATCTCATGCTCGTTAATCTCGTCTGTCTCCTTGTTGTGGAGTCTCACTCTCACTTTCAGCGGTGCTGCATATGTTGCGTCACGCTCTTTGCACTCATCGATCGTATATTTTACTTCATTCTCGCATAAAGTAAAATCTACAAATTCCAGGCTGAGATGACCGCTATAATCGGCGATAGGGGAAATGTCATCAAATACTTCTTTTAATCCTTCATCCAGGAACCACTGATAAGAATCTTTCTGGACTTCGATCAAATTCGGCATCTGAAGCACTTCTTTTTGTCTGGAATAGCTCATACGTGAACTTTTTCCGCTTTTGATAGGACGAATTCTGTTTTTCTCCATATTGACGTTTCACTCCTCGTTTATTTTTTGGCGGGCTTTACGAATGCCCTTAAATATTGAAAATTCCGGCAAAAACCTTCGTATTTTACTGGTTTTTGTGCAATATCATGGCATAACTTTCCATAATAGCGCATTTTTAACTATAGCATAGCGATATTTAGCTTGTCAATACCCAATTCAAACTTTTTTTCAAAATAACAGGAGGCATCGTGCTCTCTGCACAGTGCCTCCTGCTTTTCATTTTATGTCTGTAGTATCTGTAAACTATTTTACGGTCACTTTTTTAACCTTAGACCAGTCAGAATGTAAATTCATCTGCTCACCATTGTATTTTACTGTCGTATAAGTACGAACTCTTACATAGTAAACTTTTTTAGATTTTAAGTTTTTCACTGTCTTTGTGATAACCGAGTTCTTTGTGATCTTTTTATTCTTCACAGCTTTTACAAAATTCTTATCTGTAGAATACTGTACCTGATATCCGGTTACTTGTGTCGTCTGTTTGCTCCATTTTACATCAAATCTCTTCTTTGCGGCTTTTAATGATTTTACTGTTACAGATTTCGGAGCAATCTTGAATGTCTTTGTCTTTGTTCCGTTGTAATCACCCTTGAATGTAAGAGTTACTTTGTATTTTCCAACGTTCTTGCAGTTACCTGCATATTTTACAGTGTAGCCTTTGATTACTTCGCCTTTTGCGTTTTTAACTGTTACATGCGGTTTCTGTACTTTGCCATTGTAAATATATCTTGTATTGGAAAGTGTAATTGACTTCGGAGTGGCCGCTGCTTTTGCATCATCTGCATCTTTAGCATCTTTTAACTCTTTCAGTGTGGTCTCTGCTTTCTCAAGTACATCTTTGTTGCTTACCAGTTCTTTCTGTGCATCTGTCAGTGCATCGTAAGCTGTTCTTGCTTCTTTGATCGCATCTTCGGATTCCAGTGTTACTGTTCCAATATTTGTAATATTTTTAGAAACCTGATCTGCTGCTTTCAAATCTGCAAGATCTTTTTCCGCTTTCTCTAATACATCGTAATTTGTTACCAGAGTCTTCTGTTTGTCTGTTAATTTATTGTAAGCTGTTCTTGCTTGTTTTATCTTGCTCTCAGATTTCAGTGTAACTTTTCCGATATTTTTGATTTTGGTTACTACAGCATCTGCTTTCTGCAAATCACTCAGTTCGCTTTCTGCTTTCTGTAATACATCATAATTTGTTACCTGTTTTTTCTGGTCATCTGTCAATGCATCATATGCAGTTCTTGCAGCTTTGATTGTACTTGATGAGCTAAGTGTCACTTCACCGATTCCATCAATTTTTGTTTTAACATTCTCTACCTGAAGATCACTCAGTTTTGCTTCTGCTGTTTCTAATACATCGTAATTCGTTACCTGTTTTTTCTGGTCATCTGTCAATGCGTCATATGTATCTCTTGCATCCTTAATCGCATCTTTTGAGTCCAGTGTTACATCTCCGATCGCGCTAATTTTGCTTTCAGCATTCTCTACCTGAAGCTTGCTCAGTTTTTCCTCAGCCGTTTTAATTGCATCTGCGTTTTTAATCTGTTCTTTCTGTTCGTCAGTCAGTAAATTGTAAGCTTTCTTAGCTTCTTCAATTGCTTTTTCAGAATTTAATGTAATATCATCAAGAGCATCAATTGTCTTCTGTGCATATTCTACAGCATCCAGCACTGTAACCTTGCAATATGCATTGCAGGCACCTCTTGTATCATCGTTATTATAATAACGTCCAGATACTACATAAGTTCCCGGTTTATCAAAAGATACTTTGAATTTACCATCTTTATCTACTTCAATATCTTCGCGGTAATCTTCATCTGTAACCTTATCTGCTCCATTCTTTCCGACGAAAATCATTGTATATGCACCATCTTCATTATTACATGGTCCATACTGTGGTGTGTGCATAGAGCTTGTATAACGATAAGTCAGTTCTACATCAGACCCAACCCCCGTTGTAACGTCGTCTGTCTCAATTGCGCTGTAAGGTGTGTAATCCTGTCCCGGTCCATATTCTCCAAAGAAACCATATCCAGGATATCCATATCCTGCGCCCCAGTTTCCGGCTGCCTGATAGAATGTATATTTGTCTCCGTCTTTTGCTTTATACTTTGCACTTACCGTAGGCGCATCAATACCATTTAAGCACCAGAGCTGATCCATTCCCCATCCAAACATATCTGTGATCCATCCGCTGGATCCAATATCTACAGTTGCAAGTTCGTCTGTCATTCCTTTATCTGTTAATGCCTGAAGTAAGATATGAAGCGGTGTGATATAATCCGCATCATCCGGTGCATTTTTAATCTTGTAGGATTGGAAAGACGGTACCTCGTCTTTGTTCATTGTTACTTTCGTATACGGAAGAATGGTTCCGTCATCCTGTTCTGCTCTTACATAGCAGGTAATTGTATTCTTGTCTGATGAATCTGCGTTATCTGCAGCAGATCCTGCCAATGGCAGGATAAATGCAAGCATACAGATACTGACTATAGCAGTCATTATTTTGTTTTTAAACTTCATAAATCTTATTTCCTCCCTTTTCTCTTTTCTTTATATATAAAACCTCAGATAAATTCTGAGATATAAGCACAACAACAATAAAAAACCGGCTCCTGAATCACCCAATTCAAAAGCCGGTTATATGCACACACAAGAAAAACATCTGTTTTTCTTCTTACAGCATAACAAATCTTTTATCTAATGTTTCAACTTCGGATTGGGCAAAGTCAAGGATGCAGCACTCCGTGTATCTGACTTAGTCTGTGTATTATAATGGTAAAAATTTCATATTATAATTTCCAGACTTCACAGTGACCGTCTCGCGAGGCTTCTCACCTCATTCCACTGCCGGGGGATTTCTTTATCAATCATCCCGGACGCACTGACCTTTCTTATTCTCTTTTTTATTCATTTCATAATGATACAATATTTTGTTTCATATTTCTACTATTTTGTTTTTACTTTTTTGTAAGATGACCATCCTGAATACAGCTTTGTTGTCTTTCCGTTTATTTTCACAGTTTTGTATGTGCGTACTTTTCCGTAATACAGCTTCTTAGATTTTAATTTTTTCACTGTTTTCTGCACTGTTGTATTCTTAGATATCGTTATGGTCTTTACTGATTTTTTAAATTTCTTATCCGTTGTATAAGAAAACTGATAACCGGTTGTCTGGGTTTTCTGTCTGCTCCATTTTGCTGTAAAGCTTTTCTTTCCGGCTTTCAAAGTTGTGATCTTCGTTCCCTTTGGCACAATCTGAAATATCTTTGTGACCGTGCCTTTGTAATCACCTTTGAATTTTACAGTCACTTTATAGCTTCCGACATTTTTTCGTCCAGATGCATAGGATACGGTATAGTTACTCGTTGCAACGATCCGCCCTTTGGCATTTTTCGCCTTCACGGTTGGCTTCTGCACCTTTCCATTATATGTATAACTTGTTTTCGCAAGAGTTACATTTTTTTCCTGTATGACCTCTTTTTCCGGCTCTACTTCCGGTTCTTTTTTGGAAATATCCAGTGAAACGCTTGTGATCGGCGCTGTGTAATCACACCCTGCCTGTCCGTCTCTGTTCTGATATTTCACATATGGGAATGTGATTGTAAGATCCGTATCATCCGGTGTAAGAGATTCTTCTGAGTAGCTGACATATTCTGTCACATCTCTCGTCTTTCCGTTCGTATAGGTCGCAATAACCTGCATACCGGATGGGTCGAATTTTTCTCCTTCTTTATAAGATGTCTTCTTCGGCTGCTTTGTCACTTCCAGTTTACTGATCGTCGCTCCAAGCGCCATCATATGGTTGGAATCATTGCGGAAATATAAAGTTCCGTACTCGTCCACGATCGGGTTGCAGAGTGCATACTGCGCCTGCGCATCAGACGGTGTAAAAAGCACAGTTCCTACATCATATGTATTTCCTTTATCAGTTTCCTGCTCCAGATCAGTGGCTTCCGTCTGTCCCGGTTCATCAGAGATCACACGGAGTTTCCCCGGTGTGTAATTATCAAAGAAATAGACATACACTTTTCCGGTCTCTTTCTCATATGCTCTTGTCAGAACACCACTCGTCTGCGGATATCCCTGCGTCGGTACAACATATGCAATCGACATTGTTTTCAGATCCAGCACCGCGATTCCATGTCCGCTGTATGCACCAAACTGTTCTGATCCCGACACGCCTACATATGCTCTTCCATTGTAAACCGTCGGTGTTGAGGTACTCATTGTAAGATCGGAGCCTTTGCTGTTCTCCAGCTTGATCCACCGCAGCGAATCTTTGTCAAACGTTCCGTCCGCATTTACAGAAATACGATAGAAATAACCGGATTTTGATGTGAAATAATAATCACCCGTCGGATTGTCCCCTTCTGTGTCTTTTACAATGTTACATCTGATATCTCCGGTAAACGGCAAGGTCAGATCATCGATCACTTTTCCATTTTTCGGATTCATGGAGAACACATGTGCATATCCGCTCTTGTAACCACTCTCTCCGTCTTCCGTTCCCTGCAGCAGGAATTTTCCACTCTCATCCGCGTAAGTTCCTGCCCAGTAATAGCCGCCTTTTCCGGTATGTGTCCAGGTTGCCACTTTCTTTTCATTTGTCTGGGACGGATCTTCGTCTGCTGCCGAAATACATACATAATTCGCTTCTGCTGTCTCTGAATTCCAGAAACCGGTATAAATATATCCATTTTTATACGTAATCTGGCAGTTCGGCTGTCCACCGAGCGGATCTTCATAAACCCACAGCGATTCCATTGTCTTTGCATTGAATGCCTGGATCGTTCCCTGGCTGAGTCCGACAAAAATCATTCCGTCCGCATAAGTCGGTGGCTGGATTGCAAAGGAAGAAGGTCTTGCAAGCGCACCTCCGCGTTTCACCAGTTTTCCGGTTATCGTATCCATTTTCAGCAGATTCTTACTGTCATATGTGTACAGATATCCGTCTACAAGAATCGGATGTCCGCAGTAACCGTCAAAATCATCTTTATTTGCCCAGTAGAGAACGCTGTCTTCTGCTTTGACCGGTGTCTTCTCATCTAAGACTACGTTATTATTCTCATCCCGGAAACTCGGCCACTGAGAATTCAGATCTTTAATTTCTGTATTTTCCGGCGCTTCTTCCAGTGTGACCGGAACTTTGATATCTTCCTCCACACGGAAATCTGTCACCCTGACTGCCTTGTAACCATTTTTTGTAATCGTATAGGAATACGGTATTCCAGGCAACAGTTTACAGATTCCATTTTCCGTATAAACAGTAGTATGATCCGTCTCATTCTGAATGAAAATATTTGCATCTTCCGGATCTACCTGAAATGTCACCTGAACCGGTTCTTTTTTCTTCACACAGATTGTGTATGTATTCTGCACGGTATCCAGATTCGCATGCGCAACCTGGATTTTTATCTTCTCGTCTGCTCCATTTTCAGAAATCGGGACTTCTATATCCGACAGATCAGAATACGTCTTATCGCCAATGACTGCATAATAGCCGCCATCATACCAGTTTTCATTCTCTTCATTCAGGAAACTTCCGGAAAGGTTTACAGATTTCGTTCCTTTTGCAACATTTACCTGATATTCATATATTTCCCGGTCAAACGCCTCTGCCGTTCCATTTGCATTTACAAATGGAAGATCTCCGGAAGCGTTTGATGCTTTCAATGACTTTAAATGCAGAGAACGCCGGATATTCATTTCATAATTCTGGTAATAAGTCACACCGGATACTTCTTTGTAAGTGACAATCGTCACTGTATTTCCATACGCACACGCTTCGATCACATGCCCCAGCACCGTTGCTCCTTTGCTCGTATTTACTGCTGCAATTCTTGTCTGCTCTGCCTGGGTTCCATCGGATTGCTTTGTCCAGACTGCTTTCACCTGATAATCATTTTGCGTATTCGCCTGTACATAAATGGCGCTGTTTGCATCCGGTACCGCGTACTGGTACATATGCCGACCAGATTCAAATTCCTGCTCCGGTGTAAACACTTCCCGTCTGCTGCCCATAGCAGCATTGTACATTGCGAATCCCGCAAGTCCGTCTTTTTCTTCCGGTTCTGCGGCGGTCACCGTCATTGTGCCGTCCGCAACCGCTTTCACCTGAAATGTCTCTTTTGCAAAATAGGTATCATCCTTTGATGCAATATAAGAGTAGGAAGCACCCGGAATCAATGCATACGTTCCATCCTCTTCCGGTTCGATCTCTTTATCTTTCGCATCTACAATGACTGCTTTCACGCCATCCGGTGTTTTCAGCGTTACCGGTACTTTTTCAACCAGATTTACTTTGAAATGATAGGTACGCGATTTTCCATTCGTGTGGGCAACTGTCACAGTAACCGAATTTGTGCCTTTGGAAAGATTACAGTTTCCATCTTCCGAAACAGTATCTCCATTTTTTACCGTCACGCTGTAGCCGTCCGTTCCATAGGTTTTCGTTTCTACCGATACTTTACTGCTGACTGTATCTGTCTCATATTCTGTAATATCCGGCTCAAATCCCAGATTCAGCGCATGACCTTTTGCATCTTTCAGCGAAATGTCTGCTGTCGGAACACGTTTAAACGTCACCGGATATTTCTGCACCTGCACACCACTTGTGCCGGAAGAGTTTTCCACCGTATAACGTGCTTCCAACTGAAGTTTTCCACCAGTCATTCCTTCTTTTACACCGGAAGTACAATCGTTCTTTTCACTTTCCCACGCAATGGTTTCTCTCTCTGCGGATGGCTCCGAATCCTGCGTATCTTCCTTTACTTCCCGCCAGGAAAGGACTGCTGATGCATTTTCCCTGTCCGGAAGATCCTGTCCACGCTCTGCATAGAGGTATACCTTTTCATTTTCCCCGGCACGGTCGTCCACCTCACAGGTTACGCTGTGCCCATCCGCATCCGTTTCATATGCATATGCCTGTTTTTTTCCATCTGTATCTGTCCGGCTTTTCAGTAATTTCACGTCGCTTAACCATTTTCCGGACGGGAGTTCCGCCTGAATGGTCATACTTTTTGTAATCTTCAACTCTTTTCCGTCTGCGTTTTCATAACTGTTATAACCGCCATCGGATATTTCATAGCTGTATGTTCCGGGTCTTAAACTGATCGTTGTCCCTTTTGCCGTAACGGTGTTGTCATACGCATCTGTAAACTTAAGCGTCAGATTCTTCTGTGTTTTCCCGTCCTGCGTCGCATTTACCGTGATCTTTACGGCTGCCGCACTCAGATATTTTTCATATGCGGCAATTGCATTATTCAATTCTTTTAAAAGAGACGCCGCTACATCCTCTTCGGCATTGCGGTACGTTTTTCTTGCATTGTCATATGCCTTTGCACATGCCGGATCTTTCTGCACATGGTTCGTCATCTTCTCGTATTCTGCCATGCGAAAAAGCAGCGCACTTCTGCTTTTTGCATATTCTGTCATCTCAGTAAATTCTACTACCTGAATGTCTTCCGGTGACGCATCCAGATCATAACTGCCGTCGTCGCAGAACACGCAATAGTTTCCCGCTTTCCCTTCTATTTTCTTTACGAAGCTGTCGTCTACACTTCTTTCGAATTTGTATCCACTTTTCTGCAAAGCCGTCCAGATGGTATCTCCTGCCTCATACGTTACATATACCGGCAAGATCAGATTCTCATTTTTACCGGATGCTGCCAGAACGAAACTTCCTGCTCTCTTCGCGGTTTCTTCTTTCTGTTCCGTCAAATCTGCCGTCTGCTTTTTTGCACTGTCTGGTTCAATCTGCATTTGACTGTCTTTTGCAGAACTTTCCTGCTCATAACTTTCCTTTGCAAAACTGCTCTGCGTGGCGCTCTCATCCGCCGCATACACAACCGGCCCCGTACTGACGCTTACCATCGTCACACATAGTATTCCCGCAAGTAATTGTTTCCACCGTTTCGTTTTCATGCGCATTCTCCTTCGTTCTTATCTTGTTTGTTTCTGCTCAAATATTCTCTGTCCATCCTGCTGTACTTTTTGAATCAGCCAACTCATTTTGCCAGCTTTATCTGTATCTCCAGCACAGATAATGATCCCGGAAACATTTCCATTTACTCCTTCGTTTCTTACAAAGACAAATCACTTTTTCCACATAAGCAAGCATTTCCTTTCTTTCTTTTTCGCTTACGGTATGCCCGCTGAATCTCGCTTTCTGATTAAGGGAATGCATCCGTTCGCTTTCTGCCTGCGCACATGTTTCGTCAGCCTCCGTTGCACCAGCAAAACCTGCCACCGGCACTTCCATGCCACATACTTTCACCTCGCACAGTTCCATTAGCTTCTGACTGTAGCCATACAATTCCGCAACTGCTGCCGCTGGTTCCATCTTACTGACTTCTATTTCAAAAGAAACTAATTTTTTTCTTCTCTTCCATAAAATGATAACGCTGATTCCCACAATAACAAGCACCAGAATCAGCAGAAACAGCCACAGAAAATGTTTCCCGGTCTGTCCACGGAATACAGGTTTGTCATTCGAACTCTTCTCCTGCTGACCGTCCGCTTTTTGCGGCTCGTAGGTCTGTCCGCTTTTCTGATATAATTTTCCTGCTGCTCCGCCTTTTCCGTTTGTGCCTGACAGGATGTCTGATAATTTCTGCTCATCTTCCTTATCTGTATAACCCGGCGTCACTTCAAACGGGATCCAACCAACGCCGTCCAGATAATATTCTGTCCACGCATGCGCCTGTTTTTTCTTAATTTTCACCGGCTGTCCGGCTTTCACATTTCTCATCTCATCTACGGACATATAATAACCTTCCACATAACGCGCCGGTACTCCGAGATAGCGAAGCATCAATGTAGCTGCTGTCGCATAGTGTACATCATATCCATTTTTTGTCTGCTCAAACGTATAGCGCAGAAAATCCTGTTTGCCATTATCTGTTCGTACAGCTTCATTATAATTCAACTGGTTCGCCAAAGTATCCTTCACCAGCTTTAAGATCTCTGTCAGCGAATGTTCTTCCTTTTTTTCATTTTTCAGAAGTTCTTCCATCACACCGATTGCCGTGTTCGTAAGGCGGAGATCTTTTGCATAGACAAATTTCCGGTATGCCTCTTCCTTCTTAAGATACTGCTGTACTTTTTGCTCCTTCTGGTGTTTTTCAATCCAGACTGCCTGTTTGTACCAGTCCGCCGTACTTCCGGTGTAGTATGTCAGTTTCTCTTTTCCGGTCTGCGCCGGATTTTCTGTATCTCCGATCACATCTTCCGCAAAAGCGGTTCCTGCTTTCAAACCATATGGTAAATACCTGTTTTTCTCGCATGCCGATACATTTTCAACTATCACGGACGCTGTTTTTTTCTTACCGGAAAGTCCAAGTGCCTCGCCCGTTACGTTCTGTCCGTAGAGACCCGATCTGTGCATCCAGTAAAATAAAGCTTTTCCTTCTTTTCGATCTTTCGCATCCAGTGGCTCCCAGGAACTCCCTGTATAGATTTCCCCGGTCATCTGTCTGAGATAAAGTTTCTGCGGATGCTCCATCGTGACAAGAAGCGCTGTCTTTTTACTCTGTGTCCGCTGTTTTACATCCGTAAGCACACCCTCTGTCAGCGCAGTCTCTCCATGATCGTAACGCATGGCATGTATTTTTCCTGCAAGTTCCAATCTTGCATGTCCGGCATTGAGCGTATCTGCACCTGTACGTTCCAGTATTTCTTTTACAATTCCACTCCCTGCGAGGCAGATGCCGGCTATCAGCACCAACGCACCTGCAAGTGCTATCCTATTCTTCCAGAATCTTTTTCGTAAACTATCTCCTGCCATACCGGAACGGCATGCAAAATATATGGCAAGAAAGAGTGTTCCTGCAAACAGTCCCCATCTTTTCCGGAAAAATCCGATTCCATATCCTGCCATCCAGATTGTCCAGACCACAAGGAGCATTCCTGTTCTTTTCTTTTTCACAAGAACAAAAAGCAACATTCCGAGAAGTACTGCAAGAAGAACTGCTGCCAGTACACTTCCTGCTTTTCCATGCACCGGATAATCCAGCCAGATTTTCCCTGTCTTTCCTGTGAGAAATGCTCTCCAGACATTTCCCTGTCTGCTGAAACCATTTTTCACAGCCTTTCTCTTTACCAGCGCTGTAAGAAGCAGGATTATGCTGAGCCCTGCGAACCACCAGTTGTCAGAAATGGCTTTCTTATTCTGTTTTTTCTTTGTGATATAAAGTCCTGCCAATATAACATCCTTCCTGCATTTTACACGCTGTTCTTTACAAACTGTTTCTTATAATCTCTTCTTTGTAATCTGTTCTTTATAATTCCATTCTTATCAGATCTTCTCTGTAAGTTCCGGCGCAGTAGATGATCCTGCCCGGTTCCGCAATTCTTCGTTCCGGTTCCCTGGCGCAGAGCACCTCTGTCACCTGCGCTTCCTTCAGCTCATCCGGAAGATTTCCTTCTTCCTGATTTTCCATTCCAAAAACAATCACTTTCGCATATGTATTCTGCGTCTGCTCTTCCACCGGAAATTCTCCTTTTAACATCTGCGCGATCGCCCGCTGCAGTTCTTCCTCTGTTCCGACCGGCATATAACAGCTCTCCTCATTCTGCTGCCATCCAAGTGTAAATGTCTCACCCATTTCCCAGATCATCTGAGCAGCAGATGAAACAACTTCTGCCATCGTATCCATTTCTCCTGCTTCTGCCTGTCCTTCCTTATTCCAGAACAAAAGCAATGTTTTTATTTCCGGAAGGCTCGGCTCTCTTATGATAAGCTGCCCTCTCTTTGATGATAATTTCCAGTGGATCTGCCGCAGGCTGTCACCGGGTGCATAATCGCGGAGCGCATACGTCTCGGTCTGATCGTTTCCTTTCCGGAACGGCGACCATTCTTCGGCATCCTCTGTACTTCCGGCTGCCGGCTCTAAAACTATCTGCGGTACAAATGTATCCGGCAGTACAACCGTTTTTGCCACAGACTGTGTCCCGTTCTCTTTACAGCGGACAGCCAGAAAACCAAGCCAGTCCATCAGAAAAACTCCGGTTATCTTCATCGTCAGATAACCGCAATAATCTGAGCGAAAGGAAAAACTTTCTTTTGTCTGTTTCTCTGTCACTGTCGGAATCTCAATCTCCTGTTCCGTCATTTCTTTCGTCAGCCTGTTTTTCATCTGTACTCTGACAAAACTATGAAATACCGGAAGTTTTCCTCTGTTTTCAACAAAAATATCCGCATCCTGTTCTTTTCCTTTTTCGGCAGACGCCGGGCAGAAAATCTCCATTTTCAGATTCTTTCTTATGTACAGATTCAAAGCTGTACTTATAAACGGAATCAGAAACCAGAACACCACGCAATAAAATGCTATGGCACTGTCACGAAAAAATACAACTGTTCCAAGTACCGCCAGCACAAATATCCAGCTGATCATTCCTTTGATCCTTTGTTTTCTCATCGAATCACTGACTCCTTTATCTCCGGTCCCGGAATCTGTTCTGTCAGTTCTTTTAAAACAAACTCCGCAGACTGTTCATGCAGTCTGGCTTTGGCGGAAAGCAACAGTCTGTGCACACATACCGGTGCAAAGATTTCCAGCACATCTGCCGGTATCACATAATCCCGTCCTTTGATAAATGCACATGCTTTCGCGCTCCGGCATACTGCAAGCGCCGCTCTCGGACTTAAGCCAAGCTGAATATTTTCCTGTGTTCTCGTCGCTTCAACAAGTTCTGAAATATAATTGTAAATCAGATCATCCACATAGACGTTCTGCACCTCTCCGATCAGTCCGAGAAGTTCCGGAATATCCACTGCCGGCTGTACATCATCCAGCGGATTGGCGTGATGTCTGTCTTTCATCATCTCAATCTGCCCGGCACGATCCGGGTATCCCATTTTCAGTTTCATCAGGAAACGGTCAAGCTGTGCATTCGGCAGTTTCTGAGTACCCGCTGTACCGACCGGATTCTGGGTCGCAAGAACAATAAATGGTTCTTCCAGTTTTCTCGTGACGCCGTCCACTGTCACCTGTTTTTCCTCCATTGCTTCCAGAAGCGCTGCCTGTGTCTTGCTGGACGTACGGTTGATCTCGTCTGCCAGCAGAAGATTTGTCATGATCGCGCCCGGTTTATACTGCAATTCTCCTGTCTGCATATCATAAGCAGAAAATCCGACAATATCAGACGGCATCGTGTCCGGTGTAAACTGGATACGCTTATTATCCAGGCCAAGCGCCTTCGCAAATGCTGTCGCAAGTGTTGTTTTTCCGGTTCCCGGCACATCCTCCAACAGCACATGTCCCTGTGCCAGTACTGCGATCAGAACTTTCTCTATGACATCATCTTTTCCGACAATGGCTTTTTTCACTTCTTCCTGTATCTGTACTATTTTATCGTGCATATCTGTTCCTTTCTCCCTGCTATCCTTCTGCATTTTATTTAAAATCAAAAATCCATTCCTTCTCTGTCCGCAATTTCTGTACCGCTTCCAAAGCGATCATTGCCTGATACGTTGCCATCGCACTTCCTTCTTCGTCCGCTTTTTCATGCATATATATGCCATCCTCTTTACGGAACTTTGCAAGCGCGTCCAGCAGTGTGCTTTCTTTTTTCGTAAATGTCTCATCTTTTCCCGGATCTCTTTCTAGTGCGCACAGTGCAAGGATCACCTGGGAAATGGATTCAGAACTTGCAATGTTATCATATAGAAATTCTGCATCGTCAGACTCCTGCGCAGCAAGCCATTTTACTGCTGCATCGATACTTTCTTTCATCTTCTGCGCATCCAGTTTTTCCTTCTTGCATTTGTCTTCTTTATAATAAGGTGCAAGTGCCTGTACCGCCATAGCTGTTATATCTACTTCCGGATCCAGACTGTTGTCGATACAAAAACCACCACTTTCTTTTTGATACTCCAGAAGCTCTGTTATAAACTTCTTTCTAAGCTCCGGCTGCTTTGGATTGTTATAATCTCCGGCATCCAGCATAAGCAATGCATAGCACAGTCCATTTGCGCCCTGGATTCCCGGATCGCCTTTCGTAAAATTCCAGGTTCCGTCCGCAACAAGATCGATCACTTTCCCGGATGCGTTTTTCACTTTTTCCGGATTCCCGTCAAGCGCCAGCATCGTAAGTGCGATCCGGTGATATTCGGTTGCCTTTACTTTACTTAAACCGCCGCCCTGCTCATATGTTTTTTCGACATACTTCTGCAGCCGATCCAAATATGCCGCCTGCACTTTGCTGTCTGCTTTTCCTGAGAATGTCAGCGCAACCGCCGTCCAGTCGCTCGTTCCGTCTCCCGCCGGGAGCGTACTTTCATCCAGCAGGACAGATTTTTCTTGTGATTCGTAAAATGTATCCAGACTTTCCGCACTCTGTGCAATCTGCGATTTCAAATCTTTTTTTACCTGCGTCTCTTCCTTTGCACATCCGGCACTTCCAACAGCAAGTGTAAATGCAAGGATTCCTGCCAGCAGGCGTTTTCCATATTTTCTCATCTTCTTCTCCCTGGCAGAGACTTGTATTCTCTGTGATCTCTTAATTTTCTGTTTCCCCTATTTTGTTTGGCGTATCAGAAATTGTTGGTTTTTTCATTTTCTCACTTTAGTGTATCTGCAGTTGTTTCTTCTTTATCTGTCGGCTGCGTCTTATCCGATGAATCCGGCTTATCTGTGGAACCTGGTTTGTCTGATGAATCTGGCTTATCTGTGGAGCCCGGCTTGTCTGTGGAGCCCGGCTTGTCTGTGGAGCCCGGCTTATCTGTGGAACCCGGTTTGTCTGATGAATCTGGCTTATCTGTAGAACCTGGTCTATCCGGTTTCTCAGAGTTTCCTGTCGCCGGAAGTGTTTCCCGCTTTGTCTCGCCACACCGCTTACATGTATACTCTACATATCCATTTTTCGTCGCTGTAGGCTCCACGCGGGATGTCTCTTTATAACTGTGTCCCTGTTCAATAATCTCGCCGTCTCTCCAGACTGCACAATAACCGGATAATGTTCCTTCTGTTGTCGCTGTCACACCGACGTCTTTTCCATAAGCAACTGTATAGCGGAGCACGATCTTCTCTCCACCGTTTAACTTCCATGCAGACATTGCCTTACCCGGGCAGTAACTTCCGTTTATGAAATACAACCATCCCGAACCTCTTGTGAAATCAAATTCGCTCAGCCGGTCTCTGGAGCCCGGCGAAGTAAACGTAATACCATCACGCTTCAGCAATTTTTCCAGTCGTTCTCCAATCTTACAACCTTTAAATGCATCCGCGCGGGCAATGCTGCTCAGATAAAATTCCTGTTTTACAGAACCGCCGGAATTATAAGCATACCCGTAATCATCCAGCATTTTCAGCACCGCTTCTGCCGCCGTATCTCCGGCTTTTACATCTACCGTTCCTTCTTCTACAACGCCACATTCCACGGTTGTCGCGTCAATAACAACCGAAACGCTTCCGATTTTCTCATCTTTATTATGATACTGGTAGCGAAGCTTATATTCCACATACTTGGAATTGCCGTCTTTGTCCCACGCAAGCACTGTGATCACATGGTCGGAAGTATCGCCCACATTCGGACGTTTAAACTGTAATTCATATTCATATACACCACTGCCGGTCGGATTTGTCACTTCTTTTCCATCCATGATTACACGGATCGCATTCGAATAAATACGTTTTTCTTCCCATGTTTTCGCACTGACTGTAAATGTAAATTCCGATGTATGGATCGTATTTAATCCGTCATCCAGATTTGTCTCTATCAATGGCGGATGCTTTCCTACTGTCGGATTATTTTTATCTGCCTTATCTGCCTCATAATCGACCACTGCCTGCACCCAGTCACGGTTTCCTTTTTCATCCGTATAGTAAATGGTAATAACATTTTTACCATGCTTTAATGTTGCCTGATAATCTTTCTGATTTTCTGACTTCAGCCAGGTTCCGTTGCCGGTATCATTCTCATGCTTGTAATTTACTTTTATCTTCGCGTCTACATCAGACTTCGAATAATATGCATAAAAATCCAGCTTATCTTCTGTAAGCTCCGAATAAGTGATTGTCCGGCTGTAAAGATCCGTCACCAGTTTCCCGTCTTTGTTTCCGGTATTATCTCCGTTATCCGGCTTTTTCAGATTATGTTTTCCACTGTCTGCATCATTATCTCCATTCGGATTCTTCCCCGGAACTTTATCGTCCGGTTTGCCATTATCACCCTTTGTCTCCTGGTTTCCTTTCTGTTTCTGCGCTTTTGAACCAGAAGATTTCTTTGTCTTTTTCTGTTTCTTCTGTGTGGTGTTCTCTTTTGACATCTCCTGCGTCTTCGTCCCGGAACCATTTCCGTTCTTCTGCGCTTTGTCATCGGTTCCATTTTTTAACTGTTCTTTTTTCTTACCTGACTGACCGCCGGTTCCGAAATTCGTCTTTAACTTTGTTGTCTTATCCGAAATCGGATTATTCGGTTTCACAGTCCGCCCCGGCAGCATCCACAAAAGTGCAACAATCAGAAGAAACGGAAGGATACCTGTCAACAGTTTTTTTATTCGTTTCTTATCCATTTATTTCTCTCCCAGACTAAATTTTCTTCTGATCCTCATTAGTTTTCGCGTCCACGGTTCTGCTGCCAGATACAGCACAAGCGCCGTGCACACTCCATGACTGATATCAAAATACAAACTCTGTGCATAGGCAAGTCCGATTGTTTTCCAGTTGATCGGATCTACATATCCGATAATATATTGAAGGTTCATAAACCAGCCATAAGCAATTCCGCAGAAAAATCCGAACACACACAGCCGGACTGGTTTCTTTCTCTTTCCATGTTCATCTGTCTGCACCTGTCCTACTGTACCAAATACACCGATCCGGTACAGAAGTCCGGTCACCAGACCGATCATCCCCCATGAAAACATCTGCCACGGTGTCCACGGTCCCTGCCCGAACAGAAAATTACTCAAAAGCGCCGCAAGCGCACCGGTAAGATATCCTGCTTTCGCACCAAATGCAATCGCCGTGATCATCACGATCGCCGTCACCGGCTTGAAATTCGGAAGTGGTACTATGGAAAATGCCGCTCTTCCCACTACGCACATTGCCGCCATCAGAGCAACCGGCACGAGATCTCTCGCCTGTGCTTTTCTCTTATCAAATGTCAGATAGAACGGTACCGATGTCAGAATCAGAAACAGTACTGCCAACGCCAGATCTGAATTTTGCACGATCCAGTTCAGGAACGGCTTTCCTACCTTGCCAGAAAGAAAGGAAGGCGTACGCATCATCCATGTATAGCAAATAAGCGAAATAATAAGCAACAGACATGTGAAAATTGCTGCTATGTCACTTCTTCGTTTTGTCTTCTGCATACGGGTTCCTCCTCTCCTTGATTTCTGTTCTCTTTGCCGGTAACTGCAAAGACTGCAAATATATATTATTTTTTATAAACTTATGCGTTTTCAAATTTCCATATGTGATAATACCGCACGCACAACTTCCTCGCACGTAATCGCCTCCGGAATTTCATTCCCGGCAATCTGGTTTGCTGCTGTTGTGTAGAAACGGTTTCCCGCAAAAAATGCGTGTGGCTCTCCTTCGGAGATCACCTGACCGTCAAACAATAAACCGCATCGATCAGCATAAGCTGCCGCAAATTCCAGATTGTGTGTTACAAGGAGAATCGCAATGCCACCCTGTGTCAGTTTCTTCAATAAGCCTGCAAGTTTCTTCTTAAGATATGCATCCAGACCTTTTGTTGGCTCATCCAGAAGCAGTATCTTCGCATCCAGAAGCAGTAACTTTCCAAGTGCCGCCCTCTGCATCTCACCTCCGCTTAAGTCATATGGATGCATGGAAATCTTATCTGAAAGCTCCAGAAATTCTGCCATTTCTTTCGCACGTTCTACATCCTGTCCGGCACTTTCCAGAAGTTCTTCCCATACAGTATCATACTGGAAAAGTACTTGCGGACTTTGTGGGAGCATGGCAATACGTTCTCCCTTTTCCCGGATTACTCTGCCTCGCCGCTCTTTTATAATTCCGGTCAGTATTTTTAATAATGTGCTTTTCCCGGCTCCGTTCCCGCCAAGAAGAGCAAACATTTCTCCTTTATATAAAGACAGGTCCAGACTCCTTAAAATGTCCACTCCGCTTCTCTCATACCGGAACCAGACTTCCTTCGCACGCAGGACGATGTGTGAATCTTTTTTATCTGCTTTTCTTGTTCCGCTATATTTCATATCAGACTGTCTATTACATCTGTCAGTCAGCACCTCCGCCAGAGCAAGTCTGCCATCCCGAATTGTAAGTGGCAACGGCTTCCCACTGTCATAGATTCCTCTTTTCTTTAATTCCCTAAATATCCGTACTGCTGCCGGAAGTCCTTCATAGATTCTTGATGTATGCTCATCGTTCTCCTCTTCCATTGAAAAACTCAGCATCTCTGCCAGCTTCTGCGGTGTTTTCAGTGCTTTTTTCTTTCCATTTTCCATCAAAAGGACATGGTCTGCCATCAGAAATACTTCTTCCAGCCGGTGTTCACACAAAAGTACCGCAACG
>OLPT01000869.1_pt1 | contig 20193 bp, 7 predicted proteins | sample 1673051 | NCBI WGS metagenome assembly OLPT01 (sample SAMEA3136750, study PRJEB25190) | human gut metagenome | biome: human gut; feature: human-associated habitat; material: faeces | place: Austria | collected 2013
GTCATCACCGGCTTCGGCGAGGTGTTCGGCCGCAAAGTGGCCGTCTACGCGCAGGACTTCTCCGTCAAAGGCGGCACGCTTGGCGTGGCCGAAGGCCGCAAGATCTGCCATCTGATGGACAAGGCGCTCGACCTCAAGGTGCCGATCATCGCGCTCATCGACTCCGGTGGCGCGCGCATCCAGGAGGGTGTGGCCGCGTTGACCGAATACGGCCACCTGTTCCGCAAAACCTGCGACGCCAGCGGTTTCGTGCCGCAGCTATCGCTGATCCTCGGCCCCTGCGCCGGCGGTGCCGTCTACTGCCCGGCCCTGACCGACCTGATCATCATGACCCGCGAGAATTCCAACATGTTCGTCACCGGTCCCGACGTGGTCAAAGCGGCCACCGGCGAAGTGATCAGCATGGACGATCTGGGCGGCGGCTACGTGCACAACGCCACGTCCGGCGTGGCCCACTATCTCGGCGAGGACGAGGCCGACGCGATCGACTACGCGCGTACCGTGCTCGCCTATCTGCCGTCCAACTCCGACCAACAGCCGCCGGTCTACGCGTACGCGGCGACCCGCGCCGACCGTGACGTGGCCAAACGCCTCGCCACCATCGTGCCGGACAACGACCGCCAGCCGTATGACGTGCTCGACGTGATCCGCTGCATCGTGGACTACGGTGAATTCGTGCAGGTGCACGAACTGTTCGCCGCTTCAGCGGTGGTCGGCTTCGCCTGCGTCGACGGCCATCCCGTCGGCATCGTGGCCAACCAGCCGAACGTCAACGCCGGCATTCTCGACGTCGACTCATCCGAAAAAGTGGCGCGATTCGTGCGCTTGTGCGACGCGTTCAACCTGCCGGTCGTCACCTTGGTGGACACCCCGGGCTACAAGCCAGGCGCCGAACAGGAACATGCGGGCATCATCCGCCGTGGCGCGAAGGTCATCTACGCCTACGCCAACGCGCAGGTGCCGCTCGTCACCATCATCCTGCGCAAGGCCTTCGGCGGCGCATACATCGTGATGGGCTCCAAATCCATTGGCGCGGACATGAACTTCGCCTGGCCATCCAGCCAGATTGCGGTGCTCGGCGCGGCCGGCGCGGTCAACATCATCCACCGCAAGGACCTGCAGAAAGCCAAAGACAACGGCAAGGACGTCGAAGCGCTGCGCGCCAAGTACATCGCCGACTACGAACGCACCACCGTCAACGCGAACCTTTCGCTGGAAATGGGCGAGATCGACGCCATGATCGACCCCGAACAGACACGCGAGACCATCATCGAATCGCTCCGCCTGCTCGCCAGCAAGAAACGCGTGCGCCGAACCAGCAAACACCACGGCAACCAGCCGCTGTGACGGACGCAACGCGACGCAACCAACGTAAGCAACCACAACAATCGCAAGAAATTTTGGAACAAGTAAGGAAGATTATGAACACCTTTTTTCTTGATCGACTGAACAGCGAGCCCCACGCGCTCGCCTTCGCCGGCCAATCCACCCCGTGGCCGGTGGCGCTCGCCGACCAGAGCGCGAATCCGGCGCTCGACGAGGCCCTGCACACCCATGCGGCCGCCGCGCAGGCGCTGCTGTATCCGGTGTCCGCCGAGCTGCTCGCCACCACCGGACGCCCGGTCGACCTGTTCGGCTTCGAACCGAACCCGGCACGTCTGGGCGCCGCAGCCGCGGCTTCCGCCAGCGTTCCCGGCATCGCGCTGACCCAGCTGGGCGCGCTGCTCGACGCCGCCGCACTCGGCTACAATCCGGCCCAGGCCAAGCCGGTCGCGGTGCTCGGCCACTCCCAGGGCGTGCTTGCCGTGCATATGGTGCAGGCGATCTGCGAAGCCGGTTCCATCGACGCAGCCGCAGCCAAGATCGACGAGATTCTTGCGATCGCAACGCTGATCGGCGTCGCCGGCACCCGTCAGGCACGCCAGCTCGGTCTCGCCGCACGCCACGGCGAGGCGACCCCGATGCTGTCCGTCAAGGACATCACCCGCGTCCAGGTGGACGCGCTGATCGAACGCGTCGACGGCGCACGTGGCCCGATCGCCGTGGCCGTCACCAATTCCGCCACGCATTACGTGTTGTCCGGCTATCCGGAGGACCTGGCCGCATTCGGCGTGGAGGTCGCCAAGGAACACAAGCGTCAGGCCAAGCTGCGCGAAGAGAAGGTGCGTGGCGGCCGCGTGTTCGACCCGACGCTCGAATATCTCGACGTGACCCTGCCGTTCCACAGCCCGCTGATGGCCGATGCCGTCTCCCAGGCCGTCGCATGGGCCGAGGCCTGCGGCATCAACGCCGACCATGCCCGTGAGCTCGCCGCCGAAGTGCTGCTCAACCATGTGGATTGGGCCGCCCGCGTGCGCGCCCTGATGAAGTCCACCGATCCGAGCGCCCTGTGGGTGCTGGACTTTGGTCCGGGCAACACCGTCGGCAAACTGTTCTCCACCGTGGCCCAGGGTACCGGCGTCGGCGTGGTGGAGGCCTCCACCGTGGCCGATCGCGGCGCGCTCTCCACGCTTGAGACCCTGCCGGAACGCACCCAGAACTGGACGCGTTTCGCGCCGAGCATCATCCACACGTCCGCCGGAGACAAGGTGCGCACCGCGTTCACCGAACTTACCGGCAAGGCTCCGGTGCTGCTGGCCGGCATGACCCCGACCACCGTGGAGCCGGAGATCGTGGCGGCTGCCGCCAACGCCGGCTACTGGGCCGAGCTCGCAGGCGGCGGCCAGGTCACCGCCAGCGTGTTCGACCGTCACGTGGCCAAGCTCGAGGAGGAACTCGAGGAAGGCCGCACCGTCGAATTCAACGCCATGTTCATGGACCGCTACCTGTGGAACCTGCAGTTCGGCTCCCAGCGCATCGTGCCGAAGAAGCGCGCCAGCGGCACCCCGATCGACGGCGTCGTCGTCTCCGCAGGCATTCCGGAATTCGACGAGGCCGTGGAACTCATCCACAACCTCAACGCTGACGGCTTCCCGTACGTGAGCTTCAAGCCGGGCACCGTCGACCAGATCCGCCAGGTGGTGCGCATCGCCAAGGCCGTCGCGCCAACCAAGGTGCTCATCGAGGTCGAAGGCGGCTCCGCAGGCGGCCACCACTCCTGGGAATCGCTTGACGATCTACTGCTGAGCACCTACGCCGAAGTGCGCGAGCAGTCCAACCTCGTGCTCGTGGTCGGCGGCGGCATCGGCACGCCGGAACGCGGCGCCGACTACATCACCGGCGAATGGGCCACCGAATACGGCCGTCCGCTCATGCCTGTGGACGGCGTGCTCGTCGGCACCGCCGCCATGACCGCCAAGGAAGCCCACACCAGCCCCGAAGTCAAGCAGATGCTCGTCAACACCCCGGGCATTCCGGTCAAGGGCGACGGCAACGATCCGTTCGCCCCACTGGGCGAGCAGTGGGTGCCGTCCGGCCAGGCCAAGGGCGGCGTCACCTCCGGTCTGAGCCACCTGCACGCCGACATCTACGAGCTGGAGAACTCCTCCGCCCGCTGCGGCCGCCTGCTGGTGCGCGTCATGAAGCACCCGGAGGAGCTGGAAAGCCGTCGCGACGAGATCATCGCGGCGCTGAACGCCACCGCCAAGCCGTATTTCGGCGATCTGAAGACCATGACCTACCTTGAGTGGGCCCAGCGTTTCGCCGACCTCTCCTTCCCGTGGGTGGACGAAACCTACGCCGATCGCTTCCTGCACCTGCTGCAGCGCATCGAAGCCCGCGTCACCACGCAGGAAAGCGGCGAATTCGCATCGCTGTTCGCTTCCCGCGCTGACGTCGAAGCCGATCCGAACGCCGCGATCGCCAAGCTTGCCGAAACCTACCCGCAGGCCGGCAAACTGACCGTCACCCCGATGGACGAGGCATGGTTCCCGGTGCTCGTACGCGAGTATCCGAAGCCGATGCCGTTCGTGCCGGTCATCGACAACGACCTGCTGCGTTGGTGGGGCCAGGACCAGCTGTGGCAGTCCGAGGACTCCCGCTATTCCGCCGATTCCGTGCGCATCATCCCCGGCCCGATCTCCGTGGCCGGCATCACCACCGTGGACGAGCCGGTGGCCGACATCCTCGGCCGCTTCGAAGCCGCCATGGTCAAGCGCGTGTCCGCCGAATCGGCGAGCGCCGACAAGACCGCCTTCGCCCAGTTGGGCGCGGCCGTCTCCGCCGAGGAATTCATCCGCAAATCCCCGAACATCTCCTGGGTCGGCCACCTCATGGCCAACCCGGCGTACGGCACCGCTAACGGCGACGCCAACTACGAGATCCGCAAGGTGGCCGTTGAAGGCAGCGTCGAAAAGTACGACCTCGACATCCATCTCGACACCTTCTGGGACAACGATCCGGACGGCGGCGCCTCCAAGCACGCCGTACGCGACATCGTCATTCCGCTGAACGTCGACGGCAACGAATCCGGCCTGTTCCCGGTCGTGGACCGCGACCGTCTGCCGGAGCACGTCTACCGCATGCTCGCCGACACCGCGGGCATCGGCAACACCGCCATCACCGGCGACAAGCTCACCGCCATGCCGCAGATCGAGGAAGTGTCCGACAAGACCGCCTTCCCGTTCGGCCAGGCGCACACCGGCTACACGCTGTCCGCCAACCTCGGTTTCGACCATGAGGCCGCCACCGGCGGCGCGCTGCCGAGCGACCTCGTGCCGTCCCGCATCGCCCCGGACGCGCTCGTCGGACCGGCTTGGCCCGCCATCTACGCGGCCCTCGGCTCCGTGTACGTCAACGGCTTCCCGGTCATCGAAGGCCTGCTCAACGCCGTGCATCTCGACCACCTCATCGAACTCGAGGTGAGCGAGGACGAGCTGCTGAAGCACACCGGCGAGCGCATCGAGCTCACCAGCTGGGCCGACGACTACTTCGAATCCGCTTCCGGCCGTGTGGTGACCATCCACGTCACGCACACCGCTCAGGACGGTACGCTGCTTGCCAACGAAACCGAGCGTTTCGCCATCCGCGGCCGCGCGTACTCCGACGCGCTGCCGCCGGAAGCGCCCGACTATGGTGGAATCGAAGCCGAAATCGAAAGCACTCCGCGCCGTCTGCTGCGTCGTGTGAAGGTCGTCGCTCCGCACGAGATGACCGCTTTCGCCCGTACTTCCGGCGATTTCAACCCGATTCACACCTCTCATCGCGGTGCCGCCGTCTCCGGTCTCGCCGCGCCGCTCGTGCACGGCATGTGGCTGTCCGCCACCGCCCAGTACGCGGTGCAGGCGCTCGACGAGAAGGGCGCGCATTACGAGATCGCAGGCTGGACGTACAACATGTACGGCATGGTGCAGCTCGACGACGAGGTGGAGATCTCCATCGAACGCGTCGGCCGTGTGGCGCATGCCGGCATGGTGCTGGAAGTGACCAGCCGCATCGACGGCAATATCGTGTCCCGTGGCACCGCCATCGTGCGTGCGCCGAAGTCCGCCTTCGTCTACCCGGGCCAGGGCATCCAGAAGCAGGGCATGGTGCTCGACGAGCGTGCCAAGTCCCCGGCCGCACGCGAGGTGTGGGAGCGCGCCGACAAGGTGACCCGCGAGAAGCTCGGCTTCTCCATCCTCGCCGTCGTGCGTGATAATCCGAAGGAACTGACCGCCAACGGCGTGACCTACCGTCATCCGGAAGGCCTGCTCAACCTGACCCAGTTCACGCAGGTGGCGCTCGCCACCGTGGCGTTCGCCCAGACCGCTCGTCTGCGTGAAGCCGGCGCGGACATCTGGCCCGCCTACTTCGCGGGCCACTCGCTGGGCGAGTACAACGCGCTGAGCTCCTTCGCAGGCGTGATTCCGCTGGAAACCGTGCTGGAGCTGGTGTTCCACCGTGGCTCCACCATGCACCACCTCATTCCGCGTGACGAGAAGGGCCGTTCCAACTACCGTATGGGCGCGCTGCGTCCGAACCAGTTCGGTGTGGGCGACGACGGCGTGCGCGAATACGTCGAATCCGTTTCGAAGGCTTCCGGCGAGTTCCTGCAGATCGTCAACTACAACCTTGCCGGACAGCAGTACGCCGTGGCCGGCACCATCGCCGGTCTGAAGGCGCTGAAGGCCGATTCCGCCCGTCGCGTCGCCGAATACGGCGGCAAGCCGGCGTTCATGCTGGTGCCGGGCATCGACGTGCCGTTCCATTCCACGCTGCTGCGCAAGGGTGTGCCGGAGTTCCGCGACAAGCTTGACGCGCTGCTGCCGAAGCACATCGACTACCGTGGCCGTCTGGTTGGCCGTTACATTCCGAATCTGGTGGCCGTGCCGTTCGAGATGACCAAGGAATTCGCCGCGAAGATCCTCGAGGTCGTGCCGTCCGAGCGCATCAAGGCCGCGTTGGACGATCCGAAGGTGTGGGATTCCTACGCCGAGGACGACCAGAAGCTCGGCCGTCTGCTGCTCACCGAACTGCTGAGCTGGCAGTTCGCCTCCCCGGTGCGTTGGATCGAAACCCAGGCGCTGCTGTTCGGTTCCGCCGAACAGGGTGGCCTTGGCGTGGAGGAGTACGTCGAGGTGGGTCTCGGCAACGCTCCGACGCTCGCCAACCTCGGCGCCAAGACGCTGCGCCTGCCGCAGTTCGCCGGCCGTGACGTGACCGTCTACAACGTCGGCCGCGACGAAGGCCGCGTCTACATGACCGATTCCGATTCCCTCGTTGCCGACGACGATGCTGACGATTCCGTCGCAGCACCGGCAGCAGCTTCGGCTCCGGCCGCTGCCGCCGCAGCGCCTGCCGCGGTCGCCGCAGCACCCGTCGCCGCAGCCCCGGCTGTCGCCGCACCGGCCGCACCTGCCGGCGCTCCGTCCGGCGCCGCAGTCGCGGATATTCCGTTCAACGCTTCCGACGCGATCGCCATGCTGCTGGCATATTCGGCGAAGGTGCGTCCGGACCAGATCGGCGAATCCGACACCACCGACACCCTGACCAACGGCGTCTCCTCTCGCCGTAACCAGCTGCTCATGGACATCAGCTCCGAGCTGGGCGTGGCTTCCGTGGACGGCGCCGCCGAAGCGACCGTCAAGGCGCTGAGCGCGCTGGTCAACAAGGTCGCTCCGAACTACAAGGCGTTCGGTCCGGTGCTGTCCGACATCGTCCGCGACCGTGTGCGCGGCCTGTTCGGCGCCGTCGGCGTGAAGCTCGGCCAGATCACCAAGCGCGTGACCGACACCTGGCAGCTCGGCGAAGGCTGGGCCTCCCACGTGGTCGCAGCCCTTGTGCTGGAAACCCGCGAAGGCGCCAGCTCCCGCGGTGGCGACCTCGCCTCGCTGAGCACCGAAGCCGCTTCCAATGCGGCCGCCGCCAACGCGCTGATCGACGCGGCCGTGCAGAAGGTCGCCTCCGACAAGGGCGTGGCCGTCGCCATGCCGAGCGCAGGTGGCGCAGCCGGTGGCGCCGTGGTCGATTCCGCAGCCCTGGACGCGTTCGCGGCCAAGGTGACCGGTGCCGACGGCGTGCTCGCCTCCACCGCCAAGTTCGTGCTGAACCAGCTGGGCGTCACCGCTTCGGTCGCCGACGATTCCGCCGACGAGAACGCCGCCGTGATGGCCGCCGTCGAAGCCGAGCTCGGCTCCGACTGGCCGAAGCAGGTCGAGCCGCGCTTCGACGAGCGCAAGGCCATCCTGTTCGACGACCGTTGGGCATCCGCACGCGAGGACCTGTCCCGCGCCTACTACGACAACGACGCCTCCGCACTGGACGGCAGCTTCATCGGCCTGGGCAAGGCCGTCGCCGATGAAGCCGCATGGTATGCGGGCAAGACCGCTGACGCCGAGCTTGCCGCCGCGTTCAAGCGCGTGGCCGGCGAGGCGCTCGAGCAGACGAACGATTCCGCCGAAGCAAGCCGCTTCGCAGGCGATATCGCCGTCGTGACCGGCGTTGCCCCGAACTCCATCGCCGCACAGGTCGTCAACGGCCTGCTCGCCGGAGGCGCAACCGTCGTGGCCACTTCGCACAGCTTCAGGCAGAGCGTGAAGGCCTGGGCCAAGCAGACCTACCGCGAGCATGCGGCAGGCGACGCCAAGCTGTGGCTCGTTCCGGCGAACCTGTCCAGCTACCGTGACGTGGACGCTCTCGTGGCGTGGGTCGGCAACGTGCAGAAGAAGACCTCCGGCGCGACCACCACGATCCTGAAGCCCGCCTACGAGCCGAGCCTGTTCTTCCCGTTCGCCGCTCCGCCGGTGCACGGCACGTTGGCCGATTCCGGCGAGCTGTTCGAATCTCAGGCGCGCCTCATGCTGTGGGGTGTGGAACGCGCGATCACCGGCTTCGCGAAGATCGGCGCCGACACCGACGTGCAGCACAAGCTGCATGTGATCCTGCCGGGCTCCCCGAACCGTGGCGTCTTCGGCGGCGACGGCGCGTACGGCGAGGTCAAGAGCGCCTTCGACGCGATCGTCAACCGCGCCCGCGCCGAAAAGGTGTGGTCCAGCCGCGTCACCTTCGCCCATCCGAAGATCGGCTGGGTGCGTGGCACCGGCCTGATGGGCGGCAACGATCCGCTGGTCGAAGTCGTGGAACGTCACGGCCTGAAGACCTACTCCACCGCCGAAATCGCGGTCAAGCTGCTTGAGCTGTCCACCAAGGAATCCCGCGAGCAGGCCGTCAAGGCCCCGCTCGACGTGGACCTGACCGGCGGCCTCGGCAGCGAGCCGATCGACATCAAGGCACTGCGCGCCGAAGCCATGGAGGACGCGGCCAAGGCCGCTGCCGCTGAAGCCGGCGATGAGGACAAGCAGGGCGATTGTGCCGCTGCGGCAACGCTGATCAAGGCGCTGCCGAGCCCGCGCGCCCCGCGTCAGGCGAAGGTCGATCTGAAGGATTGGCAGCACGTCACCGCCCGTCCGGAAGACGAGATCGTCATCGTCTCCATCGGCGAGCTGGGCCCGTGGGGCTCCGGCCGCACCCGTTTCGAAGCCGAACTCGGCATCCACTCCGACGGCAAGGTCGACCTGTCCGCCGGCGCGGTGCTCGAACTGGCTTGGAACATGGGCCTGCTGACCTGGAACGACAGTCCGAAGCCGGGCTGGTACGACACCGACGGCAACCTGGTGCCCGAAGAGGACATCGCCGAACGCTACCACGATGAGGTCGTGGCCCGCTCCGGCGTGCGTCCGTTCGAAGAGGGCATGGGCAACGATTACAAGGACGGTGCCGACGAGGAGGAGGCCGAGGTGTTCCTCGACCACGATGTGACCTTCTCCGTTCCGACCCGTGAGATCGCCGAGGAATACGTCAAGCTCGACGAAGCCCACACCAGCTACGCGGCCGACGCCGAATCCGGCGAGTGGAACGTCACCCGCCACGCCGGCTCCATGATCCGCGTGCCTCGCCGCGCGGCCATGACCCGCACCGTCGGCGGCCAGTTCCCGAAGGGCTTCGACCCGGTCAAGTGGGGCATTCCGGCCTCCATGATCGGCGACGTGGACAAGATCGCCCTGTGGAACATCGTCACCACGGTCGACGCCTACCTGTCCGCGGGCTTCACCCCGGCCGAGATCCTCGAAGCCGTGCACCCGTCCATGGTGGCCTCCACGCAGGGCACCGGCTTCGGCGGCATGGCCTCCATGAGGAAGCTGTACCTCGACCGGTTCCTCAACCACGAGATTCCGACCGACATCCTGCAGGAAGCCCTGCCGAACGTCGTCGCGGCCCACGTGATGCAGTCCTACATCGGCGGCTACGGCAACATGATCCAGCCGGTCTCCGCCTGCGCCACCGCCGCCGTCTCCCTTGAGGAAGGCGCCGACAAGATTGCCCTCGGCAAGGCCGACTTCGTGGTCACCGGCGCGATCGACGACATCGGCGTGGAATCCGTGATCGGCTTCGGCAACATGAACGCCACCGCCAACTCCGAGGAGATGTACGCCAAGGGCATCGACGCGCGCTTCTTCTCCCGTGCCAACGACCGTCGTCGCGGCGGCTTCGTCGAATCGCAGGGCGGCGGCACCATCCTGCTGACGCGCGGTGACATCGCGCTGAAGCTCGGCCTGCCGGTCGCCGGCGTGGTCGGATTCGTCCACTCCTACGCCGACGGCGCGCACACCTCCATCCCGGCTCCGGGACTGGGCGCGCTCGCAGCGGGCATGGGAGGCAAGGACTCCAAGCTCGTGCAAGACCTCGCCAAGCTCGGCGTCACGCCGGACGACATCGCCGTGGTCTCCAAGCACGACACGTCCACCAACGCCAACGACCCGAACGAGTCCGAACTGCACAACACGCTGGCCCACGCCATCGGCCGCACCGACGGCAACCCGCTGTTCGTGATCTCCCAGAAGTCGCTCACCGGCCATGCCAAGGGCGGTGCCTGCATCTTCCAGGTCAACGGCCTGACCCAGCTGTTCAAGTCCGGCGTCGTTCCGGCGAACGCGGCCCTCGACTGCGTCGACCCGAAGCTCAAGCGCGACGACCACATGGTCTGGCTGCGCGAGCCGCTGAAGGTCGGTTCCGTCAAGGCCGGCCTGGCCACGTCGCTCGGCTTCGGCCACGTCTCCGGCTTCGCCGCGATCGTCAACCCGGGCGCCTTCGAGGCTTCCGTGGCGAACACCGCCGGCGAGGACGCGCTGAACGAATGGCGCGACCGTGCCAACGCACGTCTCGCCGCCGGCCAGCGTCGCCTTGAAGAGGGCATGATGGGGCGCGCCGCGCTCTACGAGCCGATCGACAACCGCCGCTTCCACGAGGACGGCCGCGGCTACGACGCGCACGAAGTGGAGAAGGCCATGCTGCTCGATCCGAACGCGCGCCTCGCGTCCACCGGCTATTTCGAAGCGTGAGACGGCTACGTCGAAATCTGTCCTAAATATGGGCAAATGATGACGGCCTGATAAGAAAAGGGCGATACTTCTGCACAGATGTATCGCCCTTTTCCATATGACATGGTCGGGGCATTCCCGGGGTAACCCCGATTAATAATTCCTAGGAAGGCGGAGGAATGCTGGGTCTAGGGCATGACGTCGTTGACGTGCCTGCGTTCACCAAGCAGCTGAATGAGCCGGGGACGCGTATGCGCAATCTGTTCTCCATGCGCGAGATATGGCAGACGGCGCAACGGTCGCAACTCAAGCATGATGACGAGGCGGTGCACCTCGCCGCCCGCTGGGCAGGCAAGGAGGCGTTCCTGAAAGCGTGGTGCGCGGCCATTTCGCGGCATGCGAAAGACGGCGCCGAAGTCGCATATCCGTACACGCTCGACAACTTCCCATGGGTGCGCATCGAAATTCTCGACGATTCCCACGGCGTGCCGCGCGTCATACTGTCCTCCGAAGTGCAACGCAAGGTGCAGCAGTCGTTGGGCCTGCCGTTGGATCCGGTGCGCCAGTCGTACGATATCTCCATCTCCATAAGCCATGACGGGCCGATCGCCTCCGCCGTGGTCATGCTCGAAATCTGAAATGCCATTCCCGCTTGCAAAAGTTGGTGGGATGTGTATAATAGCTCAAGTCGTTTCGTGTCGGCTTCGGACGTAGCGGCAACACGCGGATGTAGCTCAATGGTAGAGCCTCAGTCTTCCAAACTGATTACGCGGGTTCGATTCCCGTCATCCGCTCCACAACAACATCAGAGAAGAAGAAGGCGTGCCTCAAGGCACGCCTTTCGTATATCCGTATGCCCGGGCATACGATTGCCCGGGTATGCTGGAACGGGCCGCGGCGTGCGGCGGCGCAATCGCAAGATATCGCAATATATACGGAGCGGAACATGGGTCAGAAGGAACGCAACAAGGCAACGGAAGTCGTGGATGGCGTGGTCGAGACCGTCGACGTCTCCAAACACCCGACGGCGTCCATCGAACCGTCGGACCTGTCCTTGGCCGATATCGAACGCCGCAAATCGCATCCGGTCCGCTGGATTCTGTTCATGGCATTGGTGCTGCTGGCCATGATCGCGCCGTACTGGTGGGGGCGCGACATCGCGGTGCGGGACGCCTCATGGATGGTGGCGAACCTGAATTTCCTCGATCCCAAAGGCGTGGCGCTGATTTCATGGACGGTGACCATCGTGGCGCTCACCGGACTCGGACTGATGGTCGCGGACGCGAAGAAATGGCTGTGGGGGGCCATTTTCGTGATCGGCCTTGCCGCGGAGCAATTCGTCGCCGGCATGTGCCTGCTGAGCTTCAACTTCTGGAACGCCACCTACGTGATGTACGGTGAGGCGGCCGGACTGGCGAACGCCGCGAATCTCGGCATCATCGCCGCCGGTTTCGGTGTCGCGGTCTACGCGGTGCTCTGGGTGGGCCTGCTGGTGTGCATCAAGAAGGAATCGAAGCTCAACGTCCTCACACGCAGCTGGGCCTCGTTCCTATTGTTCTTCGCAATCGAACTCGTCGCGCTTGCCGTGGTGTTGTTCGGCGGTCTGCTCACGTCCATGGCGTGACGTGAAGAACGGCCGTCGGCGGGGAGCGGAAATATCAGCCGGCGATTTTGGTCCGGCCGTCGTGTAAGATGTTCCCTTGGCGTGTTTCGCCCGCGGATAGAGAGCGCGCCGGTATTGGGCCGGCAGCACCGCGCAGCAAAATAAGGAGGATGCCGTGGCACTTACGGCTGAGGAAAAGCAGGAAATCATCAAGACCTACGCAACCCACGAGGGTGACACCGGCTCCCCGGAGGTCCAGGTTGCTCTGCTCACCAAGCGCATCGCTGATCTGACCGAGCACCTCAAGGAGCACAAGCACGATCACCACTCCCGTCGTGGTCTGCTGCTGATGGTCGGCGACCGTCGTCGTATGCTTGATTACCTCAAGCGCGTTGACATCAACCGTTACCGCTCCCTGATCGAGCGTCTGGGTCTGCGCCGATAACATTCTTCCGCCCGAGCGTCACATGGCGCCCGGGCGTTTTTTGCATGACAGCCGAGTTCAAGGAACAGACAGTTTGAAGGCCCGAGGTTTGGGGCGCACGAGGTCTAGAATCTAGAGATGAGGAAGCGGCGGAGGTAACGCCGCGTCACGCATGTAGGAATCGGTTGGAGTCCGCTGAAGAGGACTGCCGATAGTAGGTACACAAGAAAAGAAAACAAAGGAGGAACCCTATGGAGGGTCCCGAAATCAAGGCTGTTGAAGCCGTAATCGATAATGGTTCATTCGGCAAGCGCACGCTGCGCTTCGAGACCGGTCGTCTCGCCCAGCAGGCGGATGGTGCCGTCGCCGCCTATCTTGACGATGATTCGATGATTCTGTCCACGACCACCGCCGGTTCCAGCCCGAAGGAGAACTACGACTTCTTCCCGCTGACAGTGGACGTGGAAGAGAAGATGTACGCAGCCGGCAAGATCCCGGGCTCGTTCTTCCGCCGCGAAGGCCGTCCGAGCTCCGAAGCCATCCTGGCCTGCCGCATCATCGACCGTCCGCTGCGTCCGCTGTTCCCGCACACCCTGCGCAACGAAGTGCAGGTCGTCGAAACCGTGCTCGCCGTCAACCCGGATGACGCATACGACGTTGTCGCACTGAACGCCGCCTCCGCCTCCACCATGATCTCCGGCCTGCCGTTCGAAGGCCCGGTCTCCGGCGTGCGTCTGGCCCTGATCGACGGCCAGTGGGTCGCCTTCCCGCGCTGGAGCGAGCGCGAACGCGCCGTGTTCGAAATCGTGGTCGCCGGCCGCGTTGTCGAGAACGGCGACGTCGCCATCGCCATGATCGAAGCCGGTGCCGGCAAGAACGCATGGCACCTCATCTACGACGAAGGCCAGACCAAGCCGGACGAGGAAGTCGTCGCCGGCGGTCTTGAAGCCGCCAAGCCGTTCATCAAGGTGATCTGCGAGGCCCAGGCCGAGCTCAAGAAGATCGCCGCGAAGGAAACCAAGGAATTCCAGCTCTTCCCGGAGTACACCGAGGATCTGTACAACCGCATCGACGAGATCGCCCACGCCGACCTCGACGAAGCCCTGTCCATCGCCGAAAAGCTGCCGCGCCAGGACCGCATCCACGAGATCAAGGAAGGCGTCAAGGCCACCCTCGCCGGCGAGTTCACCGACATGGAAGACGCCGAGAAGGACAAGGAAATCGGCAACGCGTTCAAGGAGCTGCAGCGCCAGATCGTGCGTCGCCGCATCCTGACCCAGGACTACCGCATCGACGGCCGTGGCCTGCGTGACATCCGCACCCTGTCCGCCGAAGTGGACATCGTGCCGCGCGTGCACGGCTCCGCACTGTTCCAGCGTGGCGAAACCCAGATTCTGGGCGTCACCACCCTGAACATGCTCAAGATGGAGCAGCAAATCGACGCGCTGTCCGGTCCGCAGTCCAAGCGCTACATGCACAATTACGAAATGCCGCCGTACTCCACCGGTGAGACCGGCCGCGTCGGTTCCCCGAAGCGCCGCGAGATTGGCCATGGCGCCCTCGCCGAGAAGGCCCTCGTGCCGGTGCTGCCGAACCGTGAGGAGTTCCCGTACGCCATCCGTCAGGTCTCCGAGGCAATCGGCTCCAACGGTTCCACCTCCATGGGTTCCGTCTGCGCCTCTACGCTGTCCCTGCTCGCCGCTGGCGTTCCGCTGAAGGCTCCGGTCGCAGGCATCGCCATGGGCCTCGTGTCCGGCGACGTCGACGGCCAGCACATCTACAAGACGCTCACTGACATCCTCGGCGCCGAAGACGCCTTCGGCGACATGGACTTCAAGGTGGCCGGCACCTCCGAATTCATCACCGCCCTGCAGCTCGACACCAAGCTCGACGGCATTCCGGCCGACATCCTGGCGTCCGCCCTGCAGCAGGCCAAGGAAGCCCGCACCACCATCCTCGAAGTCATCAACGAGTGCATCGACGGCCCGGCCGAGATGAGCCCGTACGCGCCGCGCATCATCACCACCACCGTTCCGGTGGACAAGATCGGCGAGGTCATCGGCCCGAAGGGCAAGATGATCAACCAGATCCAGGAAGACACCGGCGCCGAAATCGCCATCGAGGATGACGGCACCGTGTACATCTCCTCCGAAGGCGGCGAGGCCGCCGAGAAGGCCAAGGAGATCATCGACCAGATCGCCAACCCGCACGTGCCGGAAGCCGGCGAGACCTACAACGGCAAGGTCGTGAAGACCACCTCCTTCGGCGCCTTCGTGAACCTGACCCCGGGCACCGACGGTCTGCTGCACATCTCCCAGATCCGCAACCTCGCCAACGGCGAGCGCATCGACGCCGTCGAAGACGTGCTCAAGGAAGGCGACACCGTTGAGGTGGTCGTGCAGGGTGTTGACGATCGTGGCAAGATCTCCCTTGCCATCCCGGGCTTCGAGGATCAGGAATCCTCCGCTCCGCGTCGTGACCGTGGCGATCGCGATGACCGCCGTGGCGGCCGTGGCCGTCGTGACGACCGCCGTCGTTCCGACGATCGCGATGATCGCGATTATGATGATCGTCCGCGTCGCCGTCGTTCCGACCGCGATGACGATCGTGATTATGATGATCGTCCGCGTCGCCGTCGTTCCGACCGTGACGATCGCGACTACGATCGTGACGACCGCCGTTCGTCCCGTTCCGATCGCGATGACCGTGATTATGATGATCGTCCGCGTCGCCGTCGTTCCGACCGCGATGACCGCGACTACGATCGCGATGACCGCCGTTCCGACCGTCGCCGTGGTAGCCGTCGTGACGACCGCAACCCGCGTTACGCCGCCGACGAGAACTACGACGAGTACCGTGCCGATCGCGAAGAGCGCTCCGAGCGTCCGCGTCGCCGCGTGCGCCGCGACTTTGATCCGTTCGAAGACTGACGTCTTCTCACGGATCCTTCGCAGCGAAGCTGCTCACTTCACCTACGAGAAGCCCACTGGGCTTCTCGCTTGACGGCTCAGCATTCGAAGACTGACGTCTTCTCACGGATCCTTCGCAGCGAAGCCGATAGGTAATCTAACGAAAAACCCACTCCGTAAGGGGTGGGTTTTTCGTACGTTCGACATGCTGTGCGAATATTGGCATCAATCGATTTACGGGTGCATGGAAAAACCGACAATACAACGAAATGTGTAGCCCTCATGCGAAAATTAGACAAATAAACAAGCAAAGAAGCAAGGATTTTTCACATGATATTCGGCATTATTGCACTCATTGTCATCGTCCTGATAGTGCTGTGGGGAGTGTCCGCCTACAACGGTCTGGTCACATTGCGCAACCGCGTCAAAAACGGCTGGGCGCAGATCGACGTACAGCTCAAGCAGCGCGCCGACCTCATCCCGAATCTCGTGGAGACCGTCAAGGGGTACGCTGCCCATGAATCGCAGGTGTTCACACAGGTGACCCAGGCCCGCGCCAGCGCACTCCAGGCGGCGCAGTCCGGTGATGTGGCACAGCGCATCCAAGCCGAAAACCAGCTGAGCCGCGCGATCATGAACCTCCAGGCCGTGGCCGAAGCGTATCCGCAGCTGCAGGCCAACCAGAACTTCCTGGACCTGCAGGCCCAGCTCAAGGTGCTCGAGGAGAAAATCGCCTACGCCCGCCAGTTCTATAACGATGTGGTGCAGAAGTACAACACCAAGATCGAGGTCGTGCCGACCAACATCATCGCCGGACTGTTCCACTTCGAGCAGGCGGCGTACTTCCAGGTCGACGAAGCGGACCGTCAGGCTCCGCAAGTCAAGTTCTGAACGTTTCCATACAAGAAAGGGGAGCGCTGACGAGGTGTGATGTCTTGCCAGCACTCCCTTTCCTGTATTACGGTCCGTTGACGCCGAGACCATGCGTTGGTGCTTGAGGACCCTTGAGAGAAAACAGAGATACCGCCGATGAATATCAGACGTACGTTGGTCAGTCTGCTGTCCACGATTGTGGTCACGTTGACGATGTTGGGCATCGTGCTCATCAATGCGCAGACCTCCGATGAGGAACCCGATTTAAGCTACCGCACGCTTGACTACGACGTGGCGGTGCAGAGGAACGGCGATCTCAAAGTCACGCAGCATATCGACATGAGGCTGAAGGACCGTGGCCGTGACTGGAAGCAGATGTATCAGCGGTATACGCTGAAATCCAAGAATCTCACGGATATCAGCGATATTGGGGTCAAGGACGTATCCAACGGCGAGACATACCGCCAGGGCGACTTCGTCTTCCCCGACAATGCCGACAACTGGAACGACGAGCATGCGGGACGGTGGTACATCGTGGACGTCACTGAGGATGAGAACGATCCTCAGCCGTTCAATCCGCAGACCGATGGGTTAAGTGATGACGGTCAGGCCGACAAAACACTTGAAATCGGTTGGAATATTCCACAAACCGTATCCGAGGACAGTCTCAAATTCGATGTATCCATGACGCTGCATGGCGTGAGCACCGCCTATGACGACGTCGTCTCCTTCCAATGGGAGCCGTTCGGCGAGGAAAACCAGATTCCCATCGGTACGGTGACGGGCAAAGTCACATTCCCCAACGGCATTAACGGCAAGAATTCGTGGGCATGGCTGCACACCAAAAATACCTCCACCACGAACCGCGGCGATAATGGTTCCCTGATGTTCTCCGCCAATGATGTGCGCGCCGGCGACTATTTGGATGTCGTGGCCATGTTCGATGCCTCGCAAGCGCAAGGCGTGGCACGCACCAAGTCCGGCGCATACAAGCAACGGCTTATCGACGATGAAACCAAACAGGAACGGGAATGGAGGTCCAGTCAGCATACGAAGGCCGTCAAACGGGTGGCCGGCTGGATATTCGCGGCGTTGGTCGGCATCGCGCTTGCTGTGGCGGCGCTGTATTTCGCCATCGTCAGCTTCCGCAAATCGCAATACAAGGGCGATATCGAATACTGGCGGGACCTGCCTGACCTAAGTCCAGCAGCCGCCGCGAAGATGGAGGATATCATGAGCGCATCCTCCTCGATATTCGGTTCCGGCAAGACCAAGAACGCCGACAAACTGGCCAACAGACAGATGTCCGCCACGGTGATGTCGCTTGCCTCGAAAGGCGCGATCGCCATCTATCCGGGGCCGGTGGACCTGTATAACGGCATTGATTTGACCACGACGAGCGCGGCTTCGGTGGCTGGCATGCTCGGTTCCAATGCGGCGTCCGCGCGCAAACTGAAGAAGACCAGCACCATCGCTATCATGCCGGTGGTGTGTGACGACATCGGTTCGTTGCTGCTCAGTTCCTCCGAAAGAGCGGTGCTTGACATCCTGCTTAAAGCGTCATCGCGTCTGCATGATGCGCAGGTGTTTGATTTGAAACAGATGAGCAAGGCCTTCAAACACTATTCGAGCGGTTACAAGCTGTTGGAAACCTTCGACAACGCGTGCTCCATGGAATTCGATGACTTACATGCCGTCAAGCCTATGGGATTGCTCAGCTATCTGTTCAGTGGGCTGGGTATTGCGTTCGCCTTCTTCCTGGCGTTGAAATACGTGCAGGACGGTGAGCTTGCCGTGGCGCTGGTCGTCTGCGTTCCGGTGGTCGCGCTTTGCGCTTTCGCCGCAGCATACGGGAAACGCTATGTGCTGACCGATGAGGGGCAACGCTATGGTGGGCAAGTCGCCGGATTGAAACGCTATCTTACGGATTTCAGCGATTTCACCGACCGAGGCGTGCTCGACATGACGTTGTGGGGCCGGTACATGGTGTATGCCACCGCGTTCGGCATTTCCAAGAAGGCGATGGTCCAGCTAGCCAGAGCATATCCCGAAGTGGCCGATCCGCAGTGGTTGGATGAGCATGCCGGCACCTCGTACATGTACATGCCCTTGCGTTCCAGCAGCCTGCTTGGCGCATCCGTCGGCACGTCGCTTGGCGCCTCCACGATTGATCCGGCCGCATTCAGCGCGAATTTCGGCGATCTTGGTGCGCAGCTGAGTTCCAGTTTCGCCGATGTGCGCAGCACGATCTCCGCGGCGGCCCCATCCTCCTCATCCGGAGGTTCCGGAAGCTTCGGCGGTTCCGGTGGTTCCTTCTCCGGCGGCGGTTTCGGAGGATCGTCCGGCGGCTCCGGCGGCGGTTCGTTCGGAGGCCGATGAAACAGACGTACTGGCAAACGCACCATGGCCGCATTGGCCAGTCGTAGAGAGCAGGAAGGGGTGAACAATGAACGGTAAACGGTACGGACGCGGGCTAATCGCCGCGTTCAGTGCGCTGGTGGCGGTGGTTGCCATCATCCTTGCGGTATTCGTCATATCCGGCGACGAGGCGGACCTGAGCTACCGCTCCGTCGACTTCGATGCACGGCTGCAAAGCAACGGCGACATTAGATTCACAGAGCATCTGGACTACCAGCTGAAGCGCCGCGAGGACGGCAACGGTGACACCAAGCCGTGGAAACAGCTGTATCTGACGTTCAAACTGCGCAACCAAGATCTGACGAACATCACCGACATCTCCGTGACCAACGCATCCACAGGCGAGGAATATACGCAGACCGATCCACAATTGCCATCCGGCATATCCGACGGCACATGGGACTCGACCTATGCCGGCCACTGGTACATCGCCGACGTCACGGCCGGTTCCGACTCGCCGCAGCCGTTCGATCCCACTACCGACGGCATCGACCCGAATGGTTCCGGCGAGCAGAAGAACATCGAGATCGGCTGGAACATCCCCGCCACCGTCAAACAGAGCAGCCTCAAGTTCGATGTGAGCATGACGTTCCATGACATGGGCACGCGGCATAGCGACGTGACGAATCTCATGTGGGAGATGTTCCCTGAAAACAACCAGGTGCCGGCCGGCAAGGTCACCGGCACCGTGCGTTTCCCCAAAGGCATCGCCTCCAACAATTCGTGGGCGTGGCTGCATACCGAAGCCACCTCCCAGACATCGCGCGATGCGGACGGCACATTGCATTTCACCATCAGCGACCTGCGCACCAACCAATATGTCGACCTCGTCGCGGCCTTCGACAACACAGGCGCTGCCGGCGTCGAACGTACGCAGTCCGGCGATTATCTCGACGAACTGAAATCCACGGAGGCCGCCAAGGAACGGCAGTGGCGTGACCGACAACGGTTGAAGGCGCAGCTCACCGTCGCAGGCTGGTTGATCTGTCTGATAATCGGAGTGCTATGCTGCGTGCTGGCGATTCGTGGCGTGCTGTCGGCGAACCGCGAGGCCCGTTACCAAGGCGGCATCGAATATTGGCGCGATCCGCCGCAGGTCAGCCCTGCGGCCAGCGCGCATCTGATCGACGTGGTGGACGAATCCGTAGGTGACCGGTCATCGCGTGCCATGACGGCGACGATACTGGCGTTGGTGGTCAAGAAGGCGCTTGCCGTCTACCCGGGGCCATC
>OLPT01000870.1_pt1 | contig 20175 bp, 17 predicted proteins | sample 1673051 | NCBI WGS metagenome assembly OLPT01 (sample SAMEA3136750, study PRJEB25190) | human gut metagenome | biome: human gut; feature: human-associated habitat; material: faeces | place: Austria | collected 2013
AAGCCAAGAAGAACCAGAAAGTGGTTGAACTCAAGGAGATCCGCCTTTCCCTGAATATCGACACCAACGACTTCAACACCAAGGTGAACCAGGCTGCCAAATTCCTGCAGCAGGGTCACAAGCTCAAGGTGAGCATCCGGTTCCGCGGCCGTGAAATGGCACATACCAGCCTGGGTCTGGAAGTGCACAAGCGGTTTGCCGATGCGTTGGCAGGCAAGGCCGTCATCGACAAGCAGCCCAAGCTTGAGGGCCGCAGCATGATGATGTTCATGTCCCCCGCACCCAACAAGTAAGAAGTAACTCTTTAGGAGGAAACAACAATGGCTAAAATGAAGCTCAAGACCCTTTCCGGCGCAAAGAAGCGCTTCAAGATGACTGCTTCCGGTAAGATCAAGCGCAATGCGACCAAGCGCCGTCACATCCTGACCAAGAAGACCACCAAGCTCACCCGCGGCCTGCGCATGCCCAAGTATGTCGACAAGACCAACGAGGCTGCTGTCAAGAAAATGATGCCCTACGGCGGCTAATCGCCCCACGGCAAGGTCAGTTAACTTAAGAGTGTATAAAGGAGATATAAACCATGGCTCGTATTAAAGGCGCTACCATGACGCACAAGCGTCGTGCTAAGACTCTCAAGCTCGCAAAGGGTTACTACGGTGCTAAGTCCAAGCACTTCCGCATGGCCAAGCAGGCCGTCATGAAGTCCGGCAACTACGCTTTCGTTGGCCGTAAGCAGAAGAAGCGTCAGTTCCGCAACCTGTGGATCACCCGCATCAACAACGCTGTTCGCGCTCAGGGCATGAACTACTCCAGCTTCATGAACGGCCTGAAGAAGGCTGGCGTCGAGCTGAACCGCAAGATGCTGTCTGAAATGGCTATCCACGATCCCGCCAGCTTCAACGCTCTGGTCGAGACCGCCAAGAAGGCTCTGTAATAATTCTTGCAAAAAGACTCACGCGCACGCGTGAGTCCTTTTGTGTTTAAAGGGGAAAGCTATAGCACAGCCGTTTTACGGCTTACTGTGGGTGGCTTTCCTGCATAGGGAATCCCTATCGTTCATAAAACAACATTGATTTTACGGGAGAGGGGCGCTACAATGGATATAATCACCAGCCGCGACAACGCAGGCGTAAAGTATGCCTGCACACTGCGCGATAGTGAGAAGCAGCGTGCGGCAGAGGGGCTGTTTTTTGCCGAGGGGCCGAAGCTTTGCCTGGAACTGGCCAAAAGCTGCACCCCGCGCACGGCTTATGCCACCGAGGCGGCTATGGAAAAGACGCCCGCGTTGGAAAGCTTGCGCCCCACGCTGATCGCGCCTCACGTGGCCGAAAAGCTGGCGGGCACCAAGACAAGCCAGGGCGTGTTTGTGCTGTTTGAACAGCCCGCGCCCCCGGTAGAGCGGCTGGACACCGCCACCCACATCCTGGCGCTGGAAGGCGTGCAGGACCCCGGCAATGTGGGCACCCTGCTGCGCAGCGCCGCAGCCTTTGGGTACGACCTGGTCCTGTTGGGACCGGGATGCGCCGCACCGTTTTCGCCCAAAACACTGCGCTCCTCGATGGGCGCGGCCGGGCGGCTGCCGGTACTGCATGTGGACGACCTGCCCGCCACCCTGCAAGGCCTGCGCGCCCGGGGGGTGGCCTGCCTGGCCACCGCTCTGTACAACTCCCGCCCGCTGGGTGAAGCCGGGCAGGAGTTCCCGCAGGGACTCTGCGTAGTCATTGGCAGCGAGGGCCAGGGCCTGACGGATGCCACCGTGGCCGCCTGTGACCTGGCCGTGCGTATCCCGATGACAGACCAGGTGGAAAGCCTGAACGCCGGTGTGGCCGGCAGCGTGCTGCTGTGGCAGTTCCGCAATGTGTAAAAACATAGTATAATAAGGGAAGGGGAGACGCGCGTGGATAAGACACTGGCCTGGCTTTGGCTGGCGGATGCCGTTGGTTCTGCCTGCCAGAACGCCCGCGATCTGCTGGCGCTCTACCCCGACCCAGAAGCTTTATACGAAGCCCTGCGCGCCGGGCGGGAAGCACCGCCCTACTTTTTGAGCGACCACGCCGCCGCCCAGCTGTGCGACACCACCCCCTTTGATTATGAGGAGCGGCTGGACCACTGTCTGCTGACCGGTGTGGAGATCATCACTCCCGATGATGCCGCCTACCCGGATCGCTTGCGGGACCTGCCGGATATGCCGCTGGTGCTGTACGTCACCGGCGAGTCCGCCTGCCTGAACAGCCACCGCTATGTGGGCATGGTGGGCACCCGCCGCCCCAGCGCATACGGGCGGCAGGCGGCGTTTGACCTTTCGCTGGAGATGGCCAAACAGGGAGCCGTCATTGTCAGCGGCCTGGCGGACGGTCTCGACAGTGAGGGCCACCGCGCGGCGGTGGAAGCTGGCACACCCACCGTGGCGTTCCTCGGAACGGCCATCGATACGACCTACCCCGCCGCCAATGTCAAGTTGCGCCAGCGCATCGAGAAAGGCGGCGGCGCCGTCTGCAGCGAGTACCCGCCCGGCTATCAGGGCAAGCAAAAAGGCACTTTTCTGGCCCGCAACCGGCTGATCGCCGGCCTGTCGGAGGTGCTTTGTGTGGCCGAGGCTCGCATCCGCAGCGGCACGCTGAACACCGTGTCCCACGCCGAAAGCCTGGGCCGCCCGGTGCTGGCTGTGCCGGGCAGTATTTACAGCGCCCAAAGCCAGGGCACCAACGAGCTGCTGCGCTCCGGCCGGGCCGGGGTGCTGTGCCAGGCAGCGGACGTGCTGGCCTGTATGGGCGTGGAAAGTGAAAGCACCGCGCCGGAGCAATCGGCCTTTGCGGTGGAACAAACCAGCCCCGACGCCCAGGCCGTCTATGCGGCACTGGGCCCCACGCCCAAAGGCGTGGACGAGTTGGCCGCTGCCACCGGCCTGTCCACCAGCCGGGTGCTGGCCGCCTGTACCGAATTGGAGTTGTACGGCGGTGCACAAAGTCAGCCGGGACGGCGCTATGTCGCCCTGTAAAATATAGAGTTAAGTTGAGGTAACCTATGCCGAAATTAGTCATAGTGGAGTCCCCCGCCAAAGCAAAGACCATCAGCAAATACCTGGGCCGGGGCTATAAAGTTACGGCCAGCATGGGCCACGTGCGTGACCTGCCCGCCAGCCAGCTGGGCATTGATGTGGACAACGGCTTTGCGCCGAAGTATATCACCATCAAGGGCAAGCAGAAACTGGTCAAAGAGCTGAAAGCCGAGGCAAAAAAGTGCGACGGCGTCCTGCTTGCAACCGACCCGGACCGCGAAGGCGAAGCCATCAGCTGGCATCTGGCCAACATTTTGGGCCTGGACCCCGCCGCCCCCAACCGTGTGACCTTTGACGAGATCACCAAAAAGGGCGTCAAGGAGGGTATGGCCCATCCCCGTGCCATCAACATTGATCTGTTCAACGCCCAGCAGGCCCGGCGCGAACTGGACCGCCTGGTGGGCTACAAGCTCAGCCCGTTCCTGTGGCGCAAGGTCCGCCGCGGCCTCTCCGCCGGCCGTGTGCAGAGCGTGGCGGTGCGCCTGATCCGCGACCGCGAGCTGGAAATTGAAAACTTCAAGCCCGACGAATATTGGAACATCGACGCCGCGCTGTACCCCCAGAGCAACAGCAAAAACGGCTTTACGGCCCGCCTGGCCGCTACCGCTGACGGCAAAAAGCTGACCGTCACCAACAAAGAGCAGGCCGATACCATCGTGGCCGCGCTGGATGGTAAAAGCTACACCATCTCCAAACTGGAAAAAGGCAAGCGCCGCCGCCAGCCCGCGCCGCCCTTCATCACCTCCACCCTACAGCAGGACGCCAGCCGTGCCTTTGGCTTCTCGGCCACCCGCACGATGCGCGCTGCCCAGACATTGTACGAAGGCATGGACATTGCAGGCCACGGCACCGTGGGTCTGATCACCTACATGCGTACCGACTCGCTGCGCATCGCCGCCGAGGCCAGCGCCGCCGCCAAACAGTTCATCGCGGGCCGCTGGGGCGACAACTACGTCTGCAACACCCAGCGCAAGTGGAAGTCCCGCTCGGCCACGGCCGCCCAGGACGCCCACGAAGCGATCCGCCCGTCTATGCCGGAACTGACCCCTGATGAAGTGGAGCAGAGCATCAGCGGCGACACCGCCAAACTGTACCGCCTGATCTGGAGCCGCTTTATGGCCAGCCAGATGGCCGACTGCATCCAGGATACCGTCTCGGTGTCCATCACGGCAGGGGATTACCTCTTCCGTGCATCTGGCTTCCGCGTGTCTTTTGACGGCTTCACCGCCCTGTACGAGGAATCCACCGACGACAAGCAGAAAAAAGAGACCGCCCTGCCCCCGCTGGAGGAGGGCCAGACCCTCAAACTGCGCAGCCTGACGGCAGACCAGAAGTTCACCCAGCCGCCGCCGCTCTACACCGAAGCCACGCTGATCCACGCACTGGAAGAAAACGGCATCGGCCGCCCTTCCACCTACGCGCCCATCATCACCACCATCGTCGACCGCGGCTATGTGGAGAAAGACCAGAAAAAGCTGAAAACCACCCCGCTGGGTCAGGCCGTCAACACTGTGATGATGGAGCAGTTCCCCAACATTGTAGATGTGAAATTCAGCGCAGATATGGAGAAAAAGCTGGATATTATCGAGGCTGGCAAGGCTGACTGGGTCCAGACCATCGACGATTTCTACAAAGGCTTTGCCAAGAGCCTGGAGGACGCCGAGAAGAACATGGAGGGCAAGCGCGTCAAGGTCGAGGACATCCCCACCGACGAGATCTGCGAAAAGTGCGGCCGCCCCATGGTCATCAAATCCGGCCGGTACGGCAAGTTCGTGGCTTGCTCCGGCTTCCCGGAGTGCCGCAACGCCCACCCGCTGGTCAAAGATACCGGCGGCATCTGCCCGGAGTGCGGCGGCCACATGCTGGTGCGCAAAAGCGCGAAGGGGCGCATTTATTACGGCTGCAGCAACTACCCCAAGTGCAACTTTATGACCTGGGATGAGCCTGTGCCTGAAAAATGCCCCCAGTGCGGCCAGACCCTTTTTAAGAAAAAAGGCCAGCTCTACTGTGCCAAAGAGGGCTGCGGCTTTACGAAGCCTATCGAAAAGAAGTAAAAAATGGCGGAATAACGCCGAAACCATAACGGAGTGACTATGCAAGTAAACGTGATCGGTGCCGGTCTGGCGGGGTGCGAAGCCGCGCTGTGGCTGGCGGACGCCGGTGTGCAGGTAGACCTGTACGAACAAAAACCGGGCAAGTTTTCGCCCGCTCATAAAAGTGCCGGCTTTGCCGAGCTGATCTGCTCCAATTCGCTGAAAGCAGAGCGCCCGGACTCTGCCTCCGGCCTGCTCAAGCTGGAAATGAAGATGATGGGCAGCCACCTGCTGCAGGCGGCCGAGACCGCCCGCGTGGCGGCCGGCGGTGCGCTGGCCGTGGACCGGGATGTCTTCTCCGCCGCCGTTACTGAGATGGTGGAAAAGCACCCGAATATTACAGTGCATCGTGAGGAAGTGACCGCTCTCGACGAAAGCGCCCCCGTGCTGGTAGCCTCCGGCCCGCTGACCGAGGGAGCCCTGGCGGACGCCGTGGCCGGCCTGACCGGTGACCACCGCCTGAGCTTTTTTGACGCGGTAGCGCCCATCGTCACCGCCGAAAGCCTGGACTACGAGAAGGTTTTCGCCGCTTCCCGCTATGGCCGCGGTGAGGCCGATTACCTTAACTGCCCCTTTAACAAGGAAGAGTACGAGGCTTTCCACGCCGAGTTGATCGCCGCCGAGCGCGCGCCGCTTCACGATTTTGACGGCGATCTCACCGTCTACGAGGGCTGCATGCCCATCGAGGTCATGGCTGCCCGCGGGGCTGATACGATCCGCTTTGGCCCGCTGCGCCCGGTGGGCCTGCGGGACCACCGCACCGGGCACCGCCCCTGGGCGGCTGTGCAGCTGCGCGCCGAGAACACCGCCCGCACGCTGTACAACCTCGTCGGCTTCCAGACGAACCTCAAATGGGGTGAGCAGAAGCGGGTGTTCAGTATGATCCCGGGCCTCGAGCATGCCGAGTTCGTGCGTTACGGCGTCATGCACCGCAACACGTTTTTGGAAAGCCCCAGCGTGTTGACCAGGCAGCAATTTCTGAAAGAACACCCCAACGTGTTTTTTGCGGGCCAAATCACCGGCTTTGAGGGCTATATGGAAAGCGCCGCCAGCGGCTTGCTGGCTGCCCGCCAGATCTTGGCCCGCCTGCAGGGCCGTGAGCTGCCCCCGCCGCCCGCCAGCACGATGTGTGGTGCGCTGCTGGATTATATCACCACGCCCAACAAGGACTTCCAGCCCATGGGCGCGAACATGGGCATCTTGCCCCGCACCGAAGAAATCAACACCATCCGCGATAAGCGCGAGCGCTACGCCGCTCTTTCGCAGAACGCACAAAACGCCATGCACGCATGGGTGGAGGAATACAAATGAAAATTTTAGTAGATGCCATGGGCGGCGATAATGCCCCGCTGTGCGTTTTGCAGGGCGCTTCTCAGGCTGCGGCCGAGTTTGGCGACGACATGGAGCTGGTGCTGCTGGGCGAAGAAGCCGCTATCAAGGATTGCGCCGCCCAGAACAAAATTGACCTGGCACCATTCACCATTATCAACTGCACCGAGAATATCGACATGCACGACGACCCCGTCAAGGCTGTGCGCCACAAAAAGGATTCCAGCCTGGTCAAGGGCCTGACGATGCTGAAAAACGACGAGGCGGACGCCTTTGTCAGCGCCGGTTCCACCGGTGCACTGCATGTGGGCACCAGCTTGATCGTGCGGACGATCAAAGGTGTCAAGCGCCCGGCGCTGGCTACCCCGATGCCCGGCGCGAAGCAGAATTTTCTGCTGCTGGATTGCGGCGCCAACGTTGAGTGCCGCTCCGAAATGCTGAACGCCTTCGGCACCATGGGCAGCGTTTACGCCGAGAAGGTCATGGGCCGCACCGCCCCCAAAGTCGCGCTGGTCAATAACGGTGCCGAGGAGACCAAGGGCACGCCCATCTACCGCGAGGCCCACCAGCTGCTCAAAGCTAACCCCTGTATCCATTTCGCCGGCAACATCGAGCCGCGCTACATCATGGATGGCGAGGTGGACGTCGTCGTCTGCGACGGTTTCGTCGGCAACGTGGTCCTCAAGCTGACCGAGGGCGTCGCCAAGACGCTGCTGGGCATGCTGAAGAAAATTTTCCTGCAAAACCTCATCACCAAGCTCAGCTACCTGGGCATCAAAGGCGGCCTGGGCGAGCTGAAACGGATGATGGACTCTGAGGAAGTGGGCGGTGCGCCGCTGCTGGGCGCTGCCAAGCCGGTCATCAAGGCCCATGGTTCCAGCCACGCCAAAGGCATCAAAAACGCCATCCGCCAGGCCAAGCTGTGCGTCGCCAACGACCTGTGCGGCACCATGCAGACCGCCCTGGCCGCTGTGGCCGAAAAGGCCGAAGCCGAGAAAGCCGAGCCTGTAAAAGAGTAAACGCTATCGTACTGTTGTTTTAAGAAAGGCATGAGACAGATGGCAAAAAAACCGGAAGAACTGCAGCATGTACTGCATTATACCTTTAAAAATCCCGCGCTGCTGCGCATTGCACTGACCCACACCAGCTTTGCCAACGAGAGCAAGGTCGCCACCACCCACAACGAGCGCCTGGAGTTTTTGGGCGACAGCGTGCTGTCCGTTGTGGTGGCGGACTACCTGTTCCATCAGTCCGGCCGGCCCGAGGGCGAGCTGACCCGCATGCGCGCCAGCCTCGTCAGTGAGGATGCGCTGTTCCAGTTTGCCCAGGAGATCCACTTGGGCGAGTACCTGCGCCTGGGCCACGGCGAGGACCTGGGCGGCGGCCGCAACCGCCCCAGCGTGGTGTCCGATGCGTTTGAGGCCGTCATCGCTGCGCTGTATCTGGACGGCGGCATGGAGGCCGCCCGCAACTTCATCCTGCCCTTTATCACCGAGGGCAAGACCGCCGAGGAAGACTACAAGACCCAGCTGCAGGAGGTAGTCCAGCAGGACCCCAGCGCCGTGCTGCGCTATGAGGTCACCGGCGAGACCGGCCCCGACCACGCCAAGAAGTTTACCGTTTGCGTATGGCGCAACGGCGAAAAGCTGGCCGAAGCCCCCGGCCGCAGCAAAAAAGCCGCCGAGCAGCACGCCGCTAAATTGGCATTGGAGAAACTGCGGTAAAAATACGAATTCAACCAACCTACGCGAAAGGTTTTAACCATACATGCGCCTGAAAGAACTGGAAATCCAAGGTTTCAAATCCTTCCCCGATAAGACCAAGATCACCATCGGCGAGGGTATCACCGGCGTGGTCGGGCCGAACGGCTCCGGCAAATCGAATATTTCGGACTCGATCCGCTGGGTTTTGGGCGAGACCAGCTCCAAGCAGCTGCGCGGCTCCGGCAAGATGGAGGACGTTATCTTCGGCGGCACCCAAAGCCGCGGCGCCATGGGCTTTGCCTCGGTCGCGCTGACCATCGATAACAGCGACCACGGCCTGGACATGGATGCCGACGAGGTCACCATCGGCCGCCGCTACTACCGCAGCGGTGAGAGCGAGTACTCTATCAACGGCCAGAACGTCCGTTTGAAGGATGTCTACGAACTGCTGCTGGATACCGGCATCGGCCGCGACGGTTACGCCATCGTCGGCCAGGGCCGCATTGCCGAGATCGTCGGCGCCAAGTCCGCCGAGCGCCGCGAAATTTTCGAGGAAGCCTCTGGCATCGCCAAGTACCGCTACCGCAAAAACGAGGCGGAACGCCGTCTCGAAGCCGCCGAGGGAAACCTCGAACGCCTGCGGGATATTTTGGGCGAACTGGAAAAGCGTGTCGGCCCCCTGAAGCGGGACAGTGAAAAGGCCCAGCAGTTTTTGGAACTCTCCGAGCGCCGCAAGAGCCTGGAAGTCACTCTCTGGGTCGATGCCATCCGCCGCGCCAACGATACCGTGCGCGACCAGCAGCGCAAGTTTGAAGCCGCCCAGGCAGATTACGAACGCCTGAGCCGCCAGCTGGACGAGTTCGACGAAAAAAGCGCCGCCCTGCGGGAGGAAGCCCAGCAGCTTGTCCTGCAGGTCGAGCAGGCCAACGCCGACATCCGCGCCGTGACCGAGGCCAACGCGGGCAGTGAGAGTGAGATCGCCGTTTTGAAAAACGAGAGCGAGCACAGCCGCTTCCGCATCGACGAAGCCACCGGCGAGTTGGAGCGCGCCGGGCAGGGCCGCCAGTCCATCGAGACCGAGGCCGCCGGCCACAAAGCCGCCATCGAAAAACTGCACGGCGAGGTCGCTGCGCTGGACGCCCGCGTGGCAGAACTGCGCGCCGAACTCCGTGCGCTGGAAGAAAAAGCTGCCGCCAGCGGCCAGCGCCGGGACGTTATCGACGCCGCTATTGCTCGCCTGCAGGACACCGCCACTGCCGCGAAAGTGCGCGCCGCCTCGGCCCAATCGGCAAAAGAAGCCGCCGCCCAGCGTTTGGATGAAGCAAAGCAGCAGGCCGTAGAGCTGGAAAACTCCGCCGCCGCTGCCGAGGAAGAAAAGCGCCGCGCTGAGCGCCGCCTGAAGGATGCCGAGGAGGCTGTCACCCGCAACGATAACATCAAGGCGGGCCTAAAGCTGAAACTGGAAAGCCGCCGCCGCCAGCAGGCTGAAGCTGCCGACGCGCTGCAAAAGGCCGACAAAGAACGGTCCAACACCTCCCAGCGCATCCACATTCTGGAAGACCTGGAGCGCAACATGGACGGCTACCAGCAAAGCGTCAAGGCCGTCATGCGTGCCGCTGCGGGCCGTCGTCTGCGGGGCATCATCGGCCCTGTGGCGGGCATCCTCACCGTCGAAAAAGGCTATGAGACCGCCATCGAGACGGCCCTCGGCTTTGCTTTGCAGAACATCGTGGTCGAGGACCAGGGCTGTGCCCGCGCCGCCATCGGCTTCTTGAAGGACGAGCGCGCGGGCCGCGCCACCTTCCTGCCGCTGGATACCGTGCAGGGCTCCCGTTTCACCGGCCGCCTTACCGGTACCGCCGAGGTCGCCGCCGATCTGGTCAAGTGCGACCCGCGCTACCAGCACATCATCGATAACCTGCTCGGCCGCATCATCGTGGTCGAGGATCTGTCCGAAGCCTCCACTGTGGCCAAAAACCTGGGCTACCGCAACCGCATCGTCACGTTGGACGGCCAGGTCATCAACGCCGGCGGTTCGTTTACCGGCGGCTCCACCGCCCGCAGCGTGGGTGTGTTCAGCCGCAAGCAGGAGCTGGATGAACTGCGCACCCGTCTGGTCAAGCTGGAGAAAAAGCGTGCCGATGCTGAAAAAGAGCTGGAAGCCCGCAAGGCCGAGGTGGATAACCTTACCGCCCAGCTCTCCGGCGCCGAGGCCGAGGGCATGAATGCTTCCTCCGAACGGCTGCGCGCCTCGCTGGAACTCGATCGCCTGACCGCCGCCGTGGCCCAGCATGAGGAAAATACCCGCAGTCTGGCCGCCGAAATTGAGGCCCAGCAGGCCGCCGTGACCCAGAACGAGACCGCCTGCGCCGAAGCCGAAGCCACCCAGGGCAAGGCCGAGGCCGAGTTGAACACCTACAATGCCGAACTGGCCGAACTGGGCGAGAGTACCGGCAGCCTGACCGCCGAGCGGGAGCGCATCACCAACGAATTGAGCGAAAACCAGATGCAGCGCCTGGCCAACGAGAAGGACATCGGCCTGCATGAGGCCGCTTTGGAAGGCCTGCAAAGCCGCACCGGCGAGGCCGAAGCCCGTGCCCGCGAGCTGAACGCCGCCATCGAGGCCGCCAAGGCCAAGATCGAAGCCAACGCCTTAAAGATCGCCGAGATCGAGCGCACCCGCGGCGAGAACAAAGAGAAGATCGCCGCCGCCGAGGAGACCATCCGCACGGCCAATGCCGCCCGCATGGAAAAGGAAGCCACCGTGGCCCGCTTAGGGCAGGAAAACCGCGCCCTGACCGATGAGCGCGAGCGGATGAGCGGCGAGATGGCCCGCCTGGCCGAACGCCGCACTGCCGCCGAAAACGAGCTGAACGACACCAACACCAAACTGTGGGAGGAGTACCAGCTCACCGCCGGCGAGGCAAAGGAGCTCTGCGTTGAGTTTGAGTCCCTGACCGAGCTGCGCCGCAGCGTGGCCGAGGTGCGCGGCAAAATTCGCGGCTTGGGCAACGTCAACGTCGGCGCCATCGAGGAATATAAGGAGGTCAAGGAACGCTACGACTTCCTGAAAGCCCAGGTCACCGACGTGGAAAAGGCCAAGAGCGAGCTGACCCGTATGATCGCCGAGCTGTGCAGCGAGATGGAAGAGCTGTTTACGACGAGCTTCAAGCAGATCAACACCCACTTCCAGCAGATTTTCAAAGAGCTGTTCGGCGGCGGCCACGCACGCCTGTACCTCTCCGACGAAAGCAATGTGCTGGAATCCGGCATCGAGATCGAGGTCTCGCCCCCGGGCAAGGTCATCAAGAACCTGAGCGCCCTTTCCGGCGGCGAGCAGGCGCTGGTCGCCATCTCGATCTACTTCGCCATCCTCAACGTCAACCCCGCGCCCTTCTGCTTCCTGGATGAGATCGAAGCTGCGCTGGACGACGTCAACGTGGCCCGCTACGCGCAATATCTGCGCCGCATGACCGACCACACCCAGTTCATCGTCATCACCCACCGCCGCGGCACGATGGAGGCCGCCGACGTGCTGTACGGCGTCACCATGCAGGAGGACGGCGTTTCCAAGATCCTGCGCCTTGACCTGGACAAGGTCAGCGCAGACCTCATTACCTGATATATAAGGGAGGCTTCCCATGGGATTTTTCAACTTTTTCAAGCGCAACATCTCGGAGCAGGAGTTCCAGGAGCAGCAGAAAATGAAGTACGGCCTGGAAAAGACCCGCACGGGCTTTTTCCAGAACATTGTCAACACATTGACCCACGCCCAGATCGACGACGACCTGTATGACACACTGGAAGAACAGCTGATTTTGGCCGATGTCGGCCCCATGTGCGCTGTGCGCCTGGTGGACGAGCTGCGGGATGCCGTGGAGGAAAAGCACCTCAAGAACGGCCAGCAGGCATTGGACGAACTGCGCCAGATCATCTGCCAGGAATTGACCCCCCGCTACCCGATGGAGCTGGACGGTAAACCTGCCGTGATTTTGGTCATTGGCGTCAACGGCGTGGGTAAGACCACCACCATCGCCAAGCTGGCCCACCTGTATAAGGAGAAAGGCAAGCGTGTGATGCTGGCCGCGGGCGATACCTTCCGCGCCGCTGCCAGCGAGCAGCTGGAACTGTGGGCCGACCGCGCCGGTGTGCCGCTGGTGCAGGCCGGTCAGGGTGCCGACCCCGCCGCCGTCATCTTTGACGCGGTCAAGAGCGCCACCGCCAAGGGCTACGACATGGTCATTGCCGATACCGCAGGCCGCCTGCACAACAAAAAGGGCCTGATGGACGAGCTGGCCAAAATTTCCCGCAGCGTCAAAAAGGCAAGCCCCGAAGCCAGCCTGGAAGTGCTGCTGGTGCTGGATGCCATCACCGGCCAGAACGCCATCAGTCAGGCCGAGGAGTTCTGCCGCGCCGCCGGTGCCACCGGTATCGTGCTGACCAAGCTGGACGGTACCCCCCGCGGCGGCTGTGCGGTTTCTGTGTGGGAGAACCTGGGTCTGCCCATCCGCTTTATCGGTGTGGGTGAAAAGATCGATGATCTGATGGAATTCGACGCCCAGACCTTCGTGGAGACCCTGCTGCCCGAGGAAGCACTGCAGAAAGAGAAAGAAGAAAAAGAGGAAACTTCCGGGGAGGAACAGGCATGATCGTATGCGCCGCCAGCAACAACGCCGGCAAACTGAAAGAACTGCGCCGCATTTTGGAGCAGATGGGCCACGAGGTCAAGAGCCTGCGTGACTTATGTATAGACCTCGACCCCGAGGAGACCGGCACTACCTTTGCCGAGAATGCCCGCATCAAGGCCGAAGCGTTCTGCAAGGCCAGCGGCCTGCCCACCGTGGCGGATGACTCCGGCCTGTGTGTCGATGCCCTGCACGGTGCCCCCGGCGTGTACAGCGCCCGCTATGCCGGGCACCACGGCGATGACGCCGCCAATAACGCTAAGCTGCTGCACGAGATGGCCGACGTCCCGGCAGGGCAGCGCACCGCCAAATTTGTCTCGGCCATCTGCTTTATGCTGCCCGATGGCCGCGCACTGGAAGTGGCAGGAGAGTGCCCCGGCTCCATCAGCTTCGCTGAGACCGGCTCCAACGGCTTTGGCTACGACCCGCTGTTTGTGCCCGCCCGTGTGGGCCTGCCCGACGGCACCACCACCGAGAACATCGCCTGCCGCAGCTATGCCGAACTGACCGACGCCGAGAAGGACGCTATCAGCCACCGCGGCCGCGCCATGGAAAAATTGGCCCGGGAGCTTCCGGCGTTTTTAAAATGAATGTCTGCATTTTTACAGTAACCTATTTATAAAAAGGAGACCATTATGGCTTTAACCAGCAAACAGCGCGCCGCCCTGCGCAGCGCCGCCAATACCATTGACCCCGTTTTCCAGATCGGCAAGGGCGAGATCGACGAGACCCTGATCCAGGGCCTGGCCGATTGCATCGCCGCCCGCGAACTGATCAAAATCAAGGTGCTGGAAAACAGCGAGTATTCCGCCCGCGAAGCTGCCGACACCCTCTGCGAAGCGCTGGATTGCGAGTGCGTGCAGGTCATCGGCCGTAAGTTCGTGCTGTTCAAGAAAAAGAAGAAAGAAAGCGCCTTCGACGCCGTTTTTGCAAAATAATGGGCACGGTGCAAAAGGTTTTGTTGTACGGCGGCACGTTTGACCCGCCCCACAACGGCCACATGAACAACCTGCGGGCCGCGCTGGAACTGGTGCGGCCGGATAAGGCCATCGTGATGCCTGCGGGCATCCCGCCCCACAAAAAGGCCAGCACCACCCCCGGCAAAGTGCGGCTGGCCATGTGCCAATGCTTTACGGCGCTTAGCCCGGCGGTGGAAGTCAGCGATTGGGAGATCGCCCAGGGCGGGCGCAGCTACACGGTACACACGCTGGAAATGCTGCGTGATGCCTACCCCGGCGCAGAGCTGTACCTTTGTGTTGGCAGCGACATGCTGCTGACCTTTACCCAGTGGTACCGCTGGCAGGATATGCTGGTCATGGCCGCGCTGGTGGTGGAAAGCCGCGAAGCGGGGGACGAACCCGCTTTGCAGGCGGCCGCTGCCGACCTGACCGCCCAGGGCGGCAGGGTGCTGTTTGCCAGGGCCGAGGCTTACCCCTGTGCCTCCAGCGACATCCGCAGCGGCAAGATCCCGCCGGAACAATGGCTGGAGGTCTTGCCGCCGGAGACATTGCGCGTGGTGCAGGAAAACCATTTATACAGCGCAGAAAAAGAGGTTTGATACCATGACCTGCGAAGAAGCCAAGAAGATCGTGAAGCCGCGTCTGAGCGAAAAACGCTGGACACACACCAAAAATGTAAAAAAAATGGCGGTAAAACTGGCAAAACAGTGGGGTGCAGACCCGGAAAAAGCCGCTGTGGCGGCAATTTTGCATGATTCTGCCAAAGAACTACCCAAATCGGAGTTGTTGCAGATTTTTGCCGATAATGCTATAATAGCAGAAAATGCCCCTGCGCGCCCATCGCCCGTGTGGCATGGCATCGCCGCGGCCATCCTGGCCGAGACCCAATGGGGCGTTACCGATCCTGAGATCTTGTCCGCCATCCGCTGCCACACTACTGGCAAGCTGAATATGACCAAACTGGACAAGATCATCTACTTGGCCGATATGACCAGCGCTGAGCGTGACTGGCCCGGCGTGGAAGACCTGCGCAAATTGGAGATGCAGGACCTGGATCGGGCATTGTGCAACGCATTGAAGCGCAGCATTGATTTTGTAGAAGAAAAGGGCGGCACGCTGGACCCTGAAAGCGTGGCCGCATACGAGTATGCAAAAGAGCATTTGCAAGAACCGTAAGGGAAGCCAAAGTGCTGCTGCCGTATCCGCGGTATGTCGCTTTGTGGCTGTTCCCGCCAACTCCAAAAACAGGGAGGAAACATAATGAGCGAACCGCGTAAGCTCAATACCGGCAGCGCGTCCGGCGGATTTGACCAGTCCCAGTACGAGGCTGCCCGCCGCCGCGCCCAGGAGCAGGCCAACCAGAACGCCCGCCGCCGTATCATCCAGCAGCCCATGCGCACCCAGCAGCAGGCCCGGCAGATCCGCCAGCAGGCCCCCGTACAGGAACCGGTGCAGGAAGCCCCGCGGCCGGTCCGGCAGGCCCCCGTGCAGGAGACACCCCGTGAGCTGACCCACGCCCAGCGCCAGGCCATGGCCTACCGCGCTGCAGCCGAACGCAAGTACGGCAACACCGTGCAGTTCCCCACGCGGGAGATCCAGACTCGCCGCCCCAGCCAGCCTGCGCAGCAGCCCGCCCAGCGCACCATCCACCGCGATGGCACCGCCCAGCAGGGCCGCCCCCGCGCCCAGGTGCAGCAGCTGGATGTGAACCAGGTCCAGGGCAGCCGCCCCGCCTTTAATTATGACGAGGCAGCCCCCGCCGCCGGAGGCATCCAGATGGAAGAAACGCCCCGCACCCACAAGGCCCATCATAAGGACGAAGCCGCCCCCCGCACCCATCGCGCCAACGGCGGCGGCCGCAAGCCCCCGCGTGACGGTGACCCCGCCGACCCCAAGCCTCACGGCAAAAAAAGCGGCAAGGGCAACGGCGGCAAAAAGAAGAAAAAGAAAGGCACCTGGTGGAAGATCCTACTCATCACCCTGCTGGTGATCGTGCTGATCTTCGGCGGCGCGTATGCGCTCATCATGGGCGCCATCGCCCCCAAGGGCGGTAGCATCAAGCTGAACCAGCTGGTCAACACCCCCAAGGAATTCCAGGATAAAGAGCTGAATGTCCTTGTCACCGGCGTGGATCGTTCCTCCACCGGTGACCTGTCCGCCGGTGCCGCCAACGACTCCAACGTCAACGACGGCATGACCGATATGATCCTGTACGTCCATTTCAACAACGAAACGGGCGAATTGAAGATGCTGCAGATCCCCCGTGACACGATGGTCACCACCGACGCCAGCGTCTCCGGCAACTACCGCATCAACGGCGTGGCCAAGACCCAGGGCGGCGATAACAACAACAATATGGCTGCCCTGTGCGAGCTGGTCGCCGACCAGTACAAGGTCCACATCGATGGTTATATCACCATCCGCCTGGAAATGCTGACTGAACTCGTCGACCTGTTCGGCGGTGTCGAGATCAACGTCCCTGTGGACGTGGATTACTCGGCCATCGGCCAGGGCTCCAGCGTTATCCAAGCCGGTTACCAGACGTTGGATGGCGCGGCTATGGAGTTCCTGCTGCGTGCCCGTAAGGTCTACCCGGACGGCGACATCGGCCGTCTGAACATGCAGCGCCAGTTCTACGCCGCTCTGTTCCGCAAGCTCAAGAGCATCGGCAACATCTGGGACGTTGCCAAGCTGACCCCCGCCGTGCTGAACTATATGGAGACCGACCTCAACGCCTCCACCCTCATCAGCTTCGCGGTCAGCATGCTCAAGATCGATTCCAACAAGATCATGATCGCCCAGATGCCGGTCATCAGCGGTCCGCAGTATCAGGGCCAGGCGCTGCTCTACCCGGCACGGCAGGAGGACGCCGACCTGCTGAACCAGTATTTCCGCGAGAATACCGGCCCCGTGGATGCCAGCCAGCTGAACCTGTGTGATAATGTCGTCGATCTGTCCGGCTACTCGGCCACCGACCCCAACATCCAGGTCATGGGCGGCCTGATGAGCGAGGCCGACGATGCCCAGAAGAACAATAACCGCGACGGTTCCAACCAGGTTACGGACGTTATGGAAAATGATTCGGCGACTACGACATCGGAATCCGAATCCACCAGCGAACCGGCCGCCTAAATAAAAGGAGAACCTATGGAAAGCAGAGAACTTGCCATCCGTCTGGCCCGTGCGCTGGACGCCAAAAAGGCTTTCAACATCCATATCCTGGAGGTTGAGGACCTGACCACCGTTACCGAGTATTTCGTCATCGCCACCGGTAACTCCACCACCCATGTAGGTGCCCTGGCCGATGAGGCCGAGTTCCAGCTGGGCCGCGAGGGCGTCCAGGTGCTGCGCACCGAGGGCCACGACGGCAAGCGCTGGGTGCTGCTGGATTACGGCAGCGTCATCGTTCACGTCTTTACCCAGGAAGCCCATGACTACTACGACCTGGAGCACCTGTGGGCCGATGCCAAGCCCGTGCCCGCCAGCGAGTGGATGCCGGAAGAAGCCGAGGCCCCGGCCGAATAACCTTACAGCAAAACCCATTTAAATTATCAACGTGGGGAGAAAAGATAGAGTATGAAGTACGATTTCAAAACCGTTGAGGCTAAATGGCAGAAGGTCTGGGAGGATGAAGATACCTTCCACGCTGACATCGACCATTCCAAGCCCAAATTCTACGCCCTGGTCGAGTTCCCGTATCCCTCGGCCGCTGGCCTGCACGTCGGCCATCCGCGCAGCTACACTGCGCTGGACATCGTCGCCCGCAAAAAGCGCCAGTGCGGCTACAACGTCCTGTACCCCATGGGCTGGGACGCTTTCGGTCTGCCCACCGAGAACTACGCCCTGAAGAACCACATCAACCCCGAAATCGTCACCGCCCAGAACGTGGCCCGCTTCAAGAGCCAGCTGAAAGCCTTGGGCCTGTCCTTCGATTGGGATCGTGAGATCAACACCACTGACCCCGAGTACTACAAGTGGACCCAGTGGATCTTCATCCAGCTCTTCAAAAAGGGCCTGGCTTATAAGAAAGAGACCACCGTCAACTACTGCACCGGCTGCAAGGTCGTGCTGGCCAACGAGGAAGTCGTCAACGGCGTTTGCGAGCGCTGCGGCAGCCCCGTTGTGCAGAAAAACAAGAGCCAGTGGATGCTCAAGATCACCGCTTACGCGGACCGCTTGATCGACGACCTGGACGATGTGGACTACATCGACCGCGTCAAGACCCAGCAGCGCAACTGGATCGGCCGCAGCCATGGTGCCGAGATCAACTTCGACACCACCGCCGGCGACACCCTGACCGTCTACACCACCCGCGCCGATACGCTTTTCGGCTGCACCTACATGGTCATCAGCCCCGAGCATGCCTTCATCAAAAAGTGGACCGACACCGGCCTCATCAAGAATGCCGACGCTGTCTCCGCTTATCAGGAGGAAGCCGCCCGCAAGTCTGACTTCGAGCGCACCGAGCTGAACAAGGAAAAGACCGGTGTTGTCATCGAGGGCGTGCAGGCCATCAACCCCGTCAACGGCAAGCAGGTGCCCATCTTCGTGTCTGATTACGTTCTGGCTACCTACGGCACCGGCGCCATCATGGCTGTCCCGGCCCACGATACCCGCGACTGGGAGTTTGCCAAGAAGTTTGGCATGCCCATCATCGAGGTCGTTAAGGGCACCACCGAGAGCGACCTGGACAAGGAAGCTTTCACCGATGTTGCTACCGGCACGCTGGTCAACTCCGGCTTCCTGGACGGTCTGTCTGTCGAGGATGCCAAGAACAAGATGTACGCCTGGCTGGAAGAGAACGGCAAGGGCCACAAGCAGGTCAACTTCAAGCTGCGTGACTGGGTCTTCAGCCGCCAGCGTTACTGGGGCGAGCCTATCCCTATGGTCTACTGCGACAAGTGCGGCTGGGTGCCCCTGCCTGAGAGCGAGCTGCCCCTGCGTTTGCCCGAGATCAAGGACTTTGAGCCGGGCGAGAACGGCGAAAGCCCGCTGGCCCGCCACACCGAGTGGGTCAACACCACCTGCCCCTGCTGCGGTGCCCCCGCCAAGCGCGAGACCGACACTATGCCCCAGTGGGCCGGTTCCAGCTGGTATTTCCTGCGTTACTGCGATCCCCACAACCACGATGCTATTGCCAGCAAGGAGGCCCTGGAGTACTGGAGCCCCGTGGATTGGTATAACGGCGGCATGGAGCACACCACCCTGCACCTGCTGTACAGCCGTTTCTGGCATAAATTCCTGTACGACATCGGCGTAGTGCCCACCAAGGAGCCCTACCAGAAGCGCACCTCCCACGGCATGATCCTGGGCCTGAACCCCCATGCCTTCGAGAACCAGCCCGATGCCGAGCGCAAGCGCCTGCTGGCCGATTACGGCGACGAGAAGGGCGCCCGCAAGGCCCTGGTCGAGAAGTACGGCGAGATGGCCGAGCATCCCATCGTCAAGATGTCCAAGTCCCTGGGCAACGTTGTCAACCCCGATGACGTGGTGAACGAGTACGGTGCCGACACCCTGCGCCTGTACGAGATGTTCATCGGAGACTTCGAGAAAGCCGCCCCTTGGAACACCTCCTCCATTAAGGGTTGCAAGCGTTTCTTGGATAAGATCTGGTCCATGAGCGAGAAGTTGACGGACGGCGACGGCATCCGCCCCGAGCTGGAGGCTGTGGCCAACCGCACCATCAAGAAGGTCGGCGAGGACATCGACGCCCTGAAGGCCAACACCGCCATCGCCCAGCTGATGATCTACGTCAACGCCCTCAGTGACAAGGGCGGCGCCACCAAGGCCGAGTACGAGGTTTTGTTGGAACTGCTGAACCCGTTTGCCCCCCACATGACCGAGGAACTGTGGCAGCAGCTGGGCCACACCGAGCAGCTGGCCTACCACGCCTGGCCCACCTACGATGAGGCCAAGTGCACCGAGCAGACCATCGAGATCGCTGTCCAGGTCAACGGCAAGGTCAAGGCCCGCATCCACGTGCCCGCCGCCATCGAGAGCGCCGATGCCATTGCCCAGGCCAAGGCTGAGCCCGCTGTGGCCGAAGCCATCGCCGGCAAGACCATCGCCAAGGAGATCTACGTTAAGGGCAAGCTGGTCAACATCGCCGTGAAAGGCTAAGACTCTGTTCTTTCTTTGAAAAGAAAGAACCAAAGAAACTTTAATCAAAGGCAGGACGCAATGGCCCTGCCTTTTTGTTATGCTTTGCAGGGGCCGATGCTTGCATCGGCCCGTGGGGTATCGACCTATATTTCCATTGTTTACAAAAGGAGAAAAGTACGATATAATAAAAGATACAAGGCAATACCGCATAATTCTAAGTGCCGATACGGCGAGCGAGGTGCGGCA
>OLPT01000875.1_pt1 | contig 20139 bp, 18 predicted proteins | sample 1673051 | NCBI WGS metagenome assembly OLPT01 (sample SAMEA3136750, study PRJEB25190) | human gut metagenome | biome: human gut; feature: human-associated habitat; material: faeces | place: Austria | collected 2013
GGTGTCGCTCTCGAAGGCGTAGATCATTTTTCCGCGGCGGATCTTGTACTGCCATTTGGCCGTGATCTCACCGGAAAGCTCGCCCATGGGAGCCTGGTAGGAAGCGGGCCCCTTGTCATAGTCGTAAAAAAGGCCGCTCACCGGGGAGCGCCAGTCATAGATCAGAGGAAGGGCGCCGGTTTTCTCGGCAAAGTTTCCGATACCGATATAGAAAATTTCCGGTTCCTCGTCCCCCTCATAGCAGAAATCCACCCGCCCGAAGAAGGGAGAATCCAGCATTTTCCGGAAACGGTGCTTCAGAATCAGCTGTTCCTGGTTTGCGTTGATCTGATGGAGAAGGGCCTGCTGGTTGTCAAAATTTTCATAGCCGTACTCATCCATCTCGGTGTAGTTCTGCCAGTAGTATTCGTGCATGTCATCAATTTCCTTCTGCCCTTCCAGCAGGGATTCGGTGATGGAGAGGATGCGCTGCCGGATTTTTTCCAGAACTGCGTCCAGATAGGCCTGGCCGTCTCTGTTATCTATCATAAAAACCTCCAGATTGTCGTAATAAAAGGATAACGGCCCAGAAATGATTTCTGAACCGTTATCAGTATAACAAAGATTGCCTGCCTTCACAAGGTAGTTTCTTTTTCGTTTTGCTTGAAGATCCTGCGGGCGTAGGAGAGGAGCCGGGAGCGATCTTTTTCATCCAGTTTGAGATAAATGGTCATCAGCTCTTTTTCATCCGGCGGAAGCTTCTCAAGAAAAGAAGAACCGGTGAAAAACTGGGGAACTGTGATGCCAAGTCCTCCGCAGATAGCGGACAGGGTGCGGTAAGTAGGAGTCGTGCCCTTCTGAAACATGTTCCGGACGGAACTTTCCTGCAGCTGGGAGCGTTTGGCCAGCTCATACTGGGTGATTCCGCGCTCTTTGCAGAGCCGTGCCACTTCGTTGGCAATTTCTGATTTTCGTATCTCCATGCGGAATCTTCCTGCCTTCCCGGATATTACAAATCCATTGACTGCCATAAGTATATCCGGGAGCGCTACTTTTCATAAGTAGGAAGAAAAAATGGTAGATACTGCTAAAAAGAGAATGAAGCCTTACTCCTTTCGTTTTCCGCGTTCGTTGTAATCATCGAGGAAGCAGTAGGCCTCGTTGTCTTTGTGATAACCGATGATCGTCCGGAGATTGACGTTCTGTACGCTGTTGAAAATGTTGGACTCGATGAAGGGGCTGGTCTCGCGGAAATGAGCGATGAGCTCTTTCATCTCGTCACGCTTGGAACCGCGGCCGCCTCCGCAGGTCGCACAGTTCTCGGTGAAACGGCAGGCGCACTGGATGAAATGAAGATCGTTGGAATCTCTCCAGGCCTTGATGTCGGCTTCTTTCACAAGATAGAGGGGGCGGATCAGCTCCATGCCCTCAAAGTGCTGGCTGTGCAGCTTGGGCATCATGGTTTCAATCTTGGCACCGTAGAGCATGCCCATGAGGATGGTCTCGATGACATCGTCAAAATGGTGGCCCAGGGCAATCTTGTTACAGCCGAGTTCTTTGGCGTGGGAGTAGAGATAGCCGCGGCGCATTCTCGCGCAGAGATAGCAGGGATTCTTGTCGATGCCGGCTACGACATCGAAGATCTCGGTCTCAAAAACGGTCAGCGGAATGCCTAAAATCCGGGCATTGTTCTGGATGATTTTCCAGTTGTCAGCGTTGTAGCCCGGGTTCATCACGAGAAAGACGAGCTCAAAGGAAACAGGGCCATGCTTCTGGATCTCCTGCATGAGCTTGGCGAGAAGCATGGAATCTTTGCCGCCGGAGATACAGACGGCGATCCGGTCTCCGTCCTGGATCAGCTGGTAGTCCCGGATGGCTTTGGTGAAAGGCCGCCAGATGGATTTGCGGAATTTTTTGATAAGGGACCGTTCAATTTCTTTTGTACGCTCAGTCACAGAAGCTTCTGAAACCATGCGCTCCAGGGAAAGGCGGAGCCAGGAGCGGTAGCCGCCATCAATATTGGAAGCGTTGTAGCCGTCCTCGTTCAGGATTTTGACGGCTTCCTTGCTCTGTTCTCCGGTGTGGCAGAGAATATAGACCGGTTTGTTTGCCGGAAGGTCTTTTTCCAGTGTTTCGATGGAACCCGGCTCAAAAAAGCCTTCCTCCGCGCTGTCCTCGTCCAGATTTTTTTTCATGGGAATATTGATGGCTCCCGGAAAAGAACCCCGGCGGAAATCCTCCTCTGAACGGATATCTAGGATGGTGATATTGGAAGGATCCAGATTTTCCAGTTCTTCCACGCTGATTGTATGCATAAATTCCTCCGTAAAATAGATATAAAAATTCAGTTTTTTGCCTTTACCATCATAAGGATTCACTTTTCAAAAGTCAACTGTTTTAACAGAAAATCCCAGTTGTTTTTCAAAAAAAGGGAGGCTATAATCGGGGTGAGAATGATAGAAGAGGAGTAGTAAGATGGTAGTAAAAGAAATTCCGTATTTTGATCTTTCGGAGATCTGCGATTCCGGCCAGTGTTTCCGGATGGAGCAGATAACGGAAAATGAATTTCAGATCCGTGCAGAGGATAAATACCTGAGAGCCACCCAGGAAGGTGAGACCGTGCGCTTTGACTGCAGCGAGGAAGAGTTCGAGACGTTCTGGAAACACTATTTTGACCTGGAAAGAGACTATGGCATTTATATAGAAGCGATTGACCCGGAAGACACCTATTTGAAAACTGCGGCGGAGCTTGGAAGCGGCATCCGGATTCTGAATCAGGACCTCTGGGAAATGATCGTCTCGTTTCTGATCTCCCAGCAGAACAACATCTTCCGCATCCGAAAATGCATCGACCGGATCTCAAGAAGATACGGCGAGGAAAAAAGAGCCGCGGATGGGACCGTTTATCATGCTTTTCCGACAGCGGAGGCCTTAAGTCAGGCCACGGAAGAGGAGCTTCGGGACTGCAACCTTGGGTACCGGGCAAAATATGTCCGGGACACAGCCCTTCGGGTAGCATCCGGTGAAGTAGATCTCGCTGTAATCCGGAAAATGACCTACCCGGAGGCCCGGGAGGAGCTTCTGAAGCTTTACGGCGTCGGCGTGAAAGTGGCGGACTGCATCTGCCTTATGGCCCTTCACGAGCTTTCGGCGTTTCCAGTGGATACCCATATCCGCCAGGCCCTGGAAAAGCATTATCCAGGCGGTTTCCCGGCGAAGCGGTATGGGGGAATGGAAGGTGTGCTCCAACAGTACATTTTCTATTATGAACTGATACATAAAGAATAAAAAAGCGGTCCATGTGAAAAAAACATGGGCCGCAAATTTTTTTAACGGTCGGGGGTCAGCTCAAAGAGCCGGGCCATCACGGGCTTGGGAAGAGCAACTTTCACTGCTTTTTCCAGAGGATCGTAGGAGGCTTCGGCGGTCTCAGGTCCCGGATAAATGCAGGAGAGGGCGATTTTTTCTGAGTCCAAGGCAGTACGGACGGCATCGGAGATGGGAAGGGTTACGCTCTCGGCAGCACCGCTTCGTTTCCAGACAGCGAGGTAGGCTTTTCCTTCGACGAAAAGGCCGAGACTCACGATCTCGTCGCTGTAGCCTGCAAGACCGAGGGGCCAGAAGGGGCGGGAGACGCGGATGTCCGGGCGGATGGTCTTATAGACGCTGAGGGCCTGTTTTACCAGAGCTTTCCGCTCCTCATCAAGCTTGGCCAGATGGCCGCTCTGATGGATGCGGAGAAGCATGGCGCTGACCATATTAAAAATGACTTCCTCCCGGAGAGCGTCGGGGGAAATGCTTTCCTCATGGTTCATGGGATAAGCCCAGACTGCGGCCTGCTCCGGGGTGACGCCGGTGGGAGCATTGGCGGCGATGACGGCGTACTGGAGATAGTTTTCCTGGTCGCTTGTGGACTGGATGCTGCAACGGGAGAGCATGCCGTAATCCATACGGAGGCCGCCGCTGGAGCAGTTCTCAATGATCAGCTCCGGATGGCGCTTGAAAAGACCGTCCAGCCAGGAGATATAAGCCCGCTCATGTTCCAGCATGCCCTCGCCCACGCTGTCGGCAGAGAGCTCCGTGCCGATGCCGGGCTCAATATTGTAATCCGTCTTGATATAGCCCCCTCCGTATTCGCTGACGAGCCGGTCCACAACCTCGTCCATATGGGCGCGGACTGCGGGATTGCGGTAGTCCAGCTGGAAACGGCTGCGGTCGTAGACCCGTTTTCCGTGGCGGACAAAGAACCAGTCGTCGGGAAGCTTTTTCGCCAGGTCACAGCGGATGCCCATGACCTCCGGCTCCAGCCAGACGCCGGGAACCAGTCCTTTGCTCCGGATATAATCGGTGACTTTCTTGACGCCTTCCGGGAAGCGTTTGCGGCTCTCCTCCCACTCGCCGACGCTGTCCCACCAGTCGCCGTCGGCGTACCAGCCGGCGTCGATACAGAAGTACTCGCAGCCAGCCTCGGCAGCAGCGTCCACCAGCGGATATTCCTCAGCGGCGGTGGGACGGCCCCAGAGACAGTTCATATAATCGTTGAAAATGACGGGCAGTTTTTCATTGTCCTGATTTTTTCGGCGGATTTTTCGGCGGTAGTCCGTGAGCGTGCCCATGGCATCGTCGAAGCCAATGCCGGTGACACCGACGGCGGCAGGAACGGTGGTGAAGCTCTCGCCGGGTTTTAAGTCCTTAAACCAGTGGGAGTAGGTCTCATTGGGGCCGCCCAAAGCCAGGTAAAAATGGCCGTTCTGGTCGCCGATCTCCCAGTGCCAGGAGCCGTTGTGGTCGATTTCCCAGAAAAGACCGGTATGTACCTCGGTGTTCTCGAGATAAGCCATGGGGAGATATTCCTTGGCGGACCAGTTTCCGGTGTTGGAGATGTGGAGATGGTTGGAGGAGCGCTGAATCGAAGGCTCCTGAACGAGCTCCATGCCAAGCTCCGGGAAGGTGTAGGCCTTCCAGTTGAGTTCCCGCTGCCAGCCGTTGTGGGGGATCATGACTTTGAGCTTTTCATCCCGGGAAAGCTTGCCCTCTTTTTCGATGCCCTCATAATGGAAGTTTGCGATGTAGTCGAGGGTCTGGGTCTCGTGACCGTTGTTTGTCACGGTATGCCAGGTGCGGATCACCGGGAGATCATCGTAGAACTGCCAGGAGGAGAACGCGGTGACACCGGTCTCTTCATCTTTAGTGTGGAAGGTGAGAAGACGGCCAAATTCATTTCGCTCGTCGGAATGGGAGAGATACTTCATCCGATAGCCGGGAGCAGTGACGATGAATTTGTTTCCGTGGCGTTCATAAGGCCGGTCAAAACCGGCGAGGTTCATGCTGAGGAAGGGGAAGCCTTCCGGAATGGCCTCCTTTACCAGGTCCTCCTCATGGAGAGGGAGCGCAGAGAAATGGAGAAGCTTCAGATCCTGGCTGTCGGTGACGGCGAGCCGGATGTAGATCTGATTTTCGTGAATGTCGATGTACTGCATGAGAGACTCCTTTCTTGAAAAAATATAACGCATTTTTCTTTCATTATATCAGATAAAAATACTTGTGCAAATGGTAAGCTTGAGTTACACTGGAAGAAATCAGTATAGACAAAGGAGGAAGAGAAAATGGGATTTACAGGAGGTTATTATACTGGGGGAGGAAATTCGGCCGGAACGGTTATGGCTATCCTTCTGCTTCTGGCGGTGGTGCTGACCGTACTGGCTTTTATCTTCATCGTGCCGGAGAACCGGCGTGAGAAACTGAATGCCTTTGGCAAGTTTCTCCATGATACCTGCAATTTCAACTATCTGCTGATTGAGAAAATCCTGCAGGCGCTCTACATTTTCCTGACGGTTTTTGCTATTCTTATGGGTCTTTATACCCTGGTTCACAACTTCTGGGTAGGTCTGGCCCTGATGATCATCATGCCCATCGCGATCCGTCTGATCTATGAGTTTCTGATGATGGCGGTTCTGCTTCTCAAGCATGTGATCATGATCGACAACAAGCTGAAAAATCAGAACACAGTCGATAAGAAACCGAAAACGGCTGATCCGGAATTTATAAGCCGTGAGCCGAAAAAGCCCGCACCGACGCCTGCTCCGGCAAAACCGGCAGTAAAGAAGGCTGCCCCGGCGGCAAAACCCGCGGCAGAGAAAACGACTCCGGCAGCAAAGCCCGCGGCAGAAAAAACGGCCCCAGCAGCAAAGCCTGCAGCGCCCAAACCGGCTCCGAAAGCAGCATCGGTGAAAGCAGAGACAGAGACTCCGGTAAAAACAGCCCCGGTTAAGAAAACGGTTCCGACAGAGACGGCTTCTGAGGCTCCGGTGAAGAAAGCGCCGGCAAAACCGGTCGTTGAGAAAGCTGCTCCGGCAGAGACGGCATCCGAGCCTGTCAGCGCCCCGGTCAAAACCGAAGCTCCGGCAAAACCGGCTTCGAAAATCAAACCCGCTCCGGAAGCACCGGCCAGCCCCAAAGCCCGCTTTTGCACGGAATGTGGTTCTCCGCTGGATGAAAACGGCAAGTGCCCGAATTGCAGCAAATAAGCGGCAAGATTTCATAAAAGAATACGGTGTGGTTCCCATTTCGGAGCTGCACCGTTTCTTTATAAAAAAGAAAGGCGTATTGATGACGAAAGAAGAAGTTTTAAAGAAATATTTCGGTTATGACAGCTTTCGGGCGGGGCAGGAGACCCTGGTGAACGGCATTCTTTCCGGCCGGGACACCTTAGGCATCATGCCCACGGGAGCAGGAAAGTCCCTCTGTTACCAGATCCCGGCCCTTCTCATGCCTGGTATCACATTGGTTATTTCTCCTCTGATTTCCCTGATGAAGGATCAGGTCACAGCCCTCAATCAGGCCGGAATCCATGCGGCCTATTTAAACAGCTCCCTGACCCAGGGCCAGTACCAGACCGCGCTTCGGAACCTGATCCAGGGCCGCTATAAGATCGTCTATGTGGCTCCGGAGCGGCTTCTGACGGAGAGCTTTCTCTGGGCAGCTTCCCAGATCGAGATATCCATGGTGAGCGTGGATGAGGCCCACTGCATTTCTCAGTGGGGACAGGATTTCCGGCCCAGCTATCTGAAAATTCCGGATTTTGTAGAACAGCTGCAGGTGCGGCCTGTGGTCAGCGCTTTCACGGCTACCGCCACCGCCGAGGTCCGGGAGGATATTGCGGCTATTCTGGGGCTCCAGGACCCCGTCACCCTGGTCACGGGCTTCGACCGGAAAAATCTCCGCTTTTCCGTAAAACAGCCTGCGGATAAAATGGCGGCCACCCTGGCCTACATCATGGAGCACCCGGACGAATGCGGCATTATTTACTGCCTGACACGAAAGACTGTGGAGGAGGTACACAATGCCCTGGTGGGCCGTGGCTTTTCGGCCACCCGTTATCATGCGGGCTTAAGCGATGAGGAGCGCCGGGAAAATCAGGAGGATTTCATTTTCGACCGAAAGGAGATCATGGTGGCTACCAACGCTTTTGGCATGGGCATCGACAAGTCCAACGTCCGCTATGTGATCCACTATAACATGCCGAAAAATATGGAAAGCTATTACCAGGAAGCCGGAAGAGCCGGTCGTGATGGTCTCCCTTCGGAATGTGTGCTTTTTTATTCCGGCCAGGATGTGGTGACGAATCAGTTTTTCATTGATCGGATGGAAGCGGCGGAAGGCATGGATGAGGAGACGGCGGCGCTGGTTCAGGAACGGGAGCGGGAACGGCTGAAAAAGATGACCTTTTACTGCTTCACCAACGAGTGTCTCAGGGCCTATATTCTCCGGTATTTTGGGGAGTACGGGGATAATTACTGCGGAAATTGCTCGAATTGTCTCACACAATTTGAAGAAAAAGACGTGTCGGAGACGGCGAAAAATCTCATCGGCTGTGTGAAGACAGCCAGACGGAGCTACGGAATGACGCTAATTGTGGATACGGTCCACGGCAGCAAAAACAGCCGGCTCATCCAGGTGGGCATGGACCAGAATCCCTACTACGGTACCTGTGAGGAGGAGCCAATCTACCGCCTTCGCCAGATCCTGAACCATCTTCTGGTGGAAGGTTATCTTTTTCTCACGGACGACAAATATCCGGTGCTGGAGCTCACGGAAAAATCAGAAGAAATCCTGAATGGCGGCACGCTTCTCATGAAGACCGCCAAAGAACAGCCGAAAAAAATCAAAGAGAAAAAGCCGAAGAAACGCCTGCTGGCCGAGGAGGGAGAGGTGGACTACGACCTCTTTGAAAAACTCAGAGGGCTTCGCATGGAGCTTGCGAAAAAAGACCGGGTGCCGCCTTATCTTGTTTTCACGGATAAGACCCTGACCCAGATGTGCCAGCTCCACCCGAAGACAAAAGAAGAAATGCTTATGGTAAGCGGCGTGGGCGAGAATAAATTCAGAAAATACGGGGAAGCGTTCCTTGCGCTTCTCAACGAAGAAAGGCAGGACTAAGAAATGTCATTAGTAAAAGCGGAAGAAGATCTCAAAAAGAAAGGAATGCTGGATCGCGTAATCCATCTGGCAGCTTCCACGGCGACGGTGGCGGAGGCCGCCGAAGCTCTCGGCGTGGAGCCCGGAATGATCGCCAAGACCCTTTCCTTTCTCCAGGAAGAGAAGCCGGTGCTGATTCTGACCGAAGGAACCGCAAAGATCGACAACCGGAAATACAAAGATACCTTCCATATCAAAGCCAAAATGATTCCCTTCGAGGAAGTGGAAACTCAGATCGGTCATGCTCCCGGCGGCGTCTGCCCCTTCGGTATCAACGAAAATGTCATCGTCTATCTGGACGAAAGCCTGCGGCAGTTTGAAAACGTCTACCCCGCCGCCGGCGACGACCACAGCGCCGTGAAACTCACCGTGGACGAACTGGAAAAGATCGCCGGAGCCACGGGCTGGGTGGATGTGTGCAAATAAAAAGAATATACACTGTACTAGAAAGGAAAAAATAGTGAATGGAAATACAACGAATTGATACATACGCGGATAGCAGATTTTCTGAATGTGCGTTGTTTCAGCATGGATGTTTCCTTGTGGAGGGAAAACCTTATGAAATAGAAATTATTTCTGATTTTGAAGCGGTAGTTCGAGGAGAAGAAAAAGAAGTATATTTGAAAATCATCGAAGAATTTAGATTTTACGCTCCTCACATTACAAAATTTTATAATAGCCGGGGAAATATAATAAAAGAATATTCAACTGTTTTTATAAAAACGATTTCACTTGAAGAAATTCAGCCTTCACAGTTTTATGTAGATGAGGAAAAGATTTTTGCAATTCAAAAATTTGTTCATAGCGCAAATGATATTATAATTCCGGTAATGCCATATAAAGGGCGCTATATCTCTCTAGATGGTCATACACGTTTATATTATGCAGTGTTAAATGAATGGAAAGCCGTCCGGGCCGTTGTGGAAAGTTCAGATGTGTATATTTTTGATTTTGTGAAAGAGGCACAAAAGCGCGAGATTTATACGCCACAAGACATAAAAATGGTAAGTCATAGTGAGTATGAGAAAAAGTGGTATCAGTTTTGCGATGAGTATTTCAAGATACATTAAAATAGCTATTCTACACTGTCAAAAATGCGTCAATTTCCCTAATGAGCCCAATGGGCTCTTTGGAAAATTGACGTATTTTTACCCTCAGCCTAACAGCGCCAGACACTTCCTCAGCCACTCAATCACCATTTCCTCCCGCATGATAGCTCCCATCAGCACGAGATAATCGCCGAATTCATCCGCCTCACTGTCCGGTACGGCGGTAAATTTGGTCTGGTTGTTCCTGAGGTGCTTCAGGCGGGAGGAATGCTTGTGGAGCTGGTCCTCCAGGAGAAATTTCCGGTCCTCAGCCGGAAGACAGTTACAGAAAAAAATCTTCAGCCGGGAGATATCCTTCGGGGTAGGCTGCGGCTTCGTCTCAGAAGAAAGCCAGTCGATGAAATCTCTCCGTCCTTCCTCCGTGATATGATAAATTTTTTTCTCAGCTCCGTTGTCAGAAGGCTCCGTCTTATAAGCGACGCTGCCCTCCTCCGTGAGCTTCTTCAGTTCCGGATAAATCTGGCTGTGCTTGGCAGACCAGAACTCACACAAAGTAGATTCAAACTGCTTCATCAGATCATACCCGGTCATTTCCTTCTGATTCAAAAGTCCAAGAATTGCATATTTTAAAGTTCTCATCTAAATTCACTCTTTCTTTCGTATAAAAATCCTGTTTTTATCATACCATATCGCCAGAAATTTCCAACAGCTTTTTACCTAAATCCAACTAACTGTCTACCAAAGGACTTTTTTTCTCAGATACACCCCAGCCCCACGCTCCGGAAGAGCTCAGACTTCATGTGGAGGCAGTAGAGAAATTCTTGGTTTGTCGGAATCCGCGAATGCTCTTAGCAGATTCCGGCAAGCCTTAGAATTTCCTACTGCCGTAACTGAAGACGGAGTGCTTCCGGAGCATGGGGCGTCCTGTTTATAAAATGACGAAAATTATATGTAATATTTTATATGTCACTATTTACATATCGAGAAAGATGTGATATGATAGCGATGCATTGATATAAAATTAACAAAGGAGAGTAAAAAATGAACTTAGCCAAAAAACGATGGGTGACTCTGATTGCCTGCTGCTTCATCAATCTGTGCCTGGGGTCCATTTATGTATGGAGCGTTTTCGCTTCCTCCATGGCAGAATTTTTAAGCGCACATAACGGCGTTTCCCTGACAACTGCGGACCTGGCAATCGTTTATACCGTAGCCAATTCGGTTGGACCAATCACCATGATCACAGGAGGCTGGTTTAACGATAAATTCGGTCCGAAAAAAGTGATACTGGCAGGCGGCCTCATGGTCGGCATCGGTATGATTGCCTCCGGCTTTGCCACAAGCGTCGGCATGCTGGTAGTGACCTACGGTCTGATCTTCGGACTGGGACTTGGAATGACCTATGGAACGGCAGTCAGCAGCTGCATGAAATTCTTCCCGGACAAACGCGGCCTCATCGGAGGAATCACGACGGCCATTTACGGACTGGGCTCCGTGATCCTGCCGCCGGTGGTGACACTGATTGTCTCAAAATCCAGCGCCCCGACAGCCTTCAAAATCGTCGGCATTGCCTTTCTCATCATCATCTGCGGATGCTCCTTCCTGATGGAACAGTGCCCGGCTGATTTTAAGCCGGAAGGCTGGAATCCGCCGGCAGCTATGAAACAGGGCGGTGCGGAAAACAAAAACTGGAAAGAAATGCTGAAAACGCCTGTTTTCTATGTGATGCTCCTTCTTTTCACCTGCGGAGCCTTCAGTGGAATGATGGTTATTTCCCAGGCTTCCGCTGTGGCAGCAAATATGGTAGGAATGACTGCTGTTATGGCCAGCACGGCCGTGTCTGTTCTGGCAGTCTTTAACGCCTCCGGCCGTATTCTGGCAGGCCTTTTATCCGACCGGATCGGCCGCATCAGCACACTGACCATCGCGACCGTTCTTGGAGTTGCAGGTCTTCTGCTTCTCTATTTTACCGGAGAAGGCGGCTATGTTACCTTCTATATCGGAATCGCAGGCATCGGCCTCAGCTTTGGTTCCTTCATGGGCGTTTATCCTGGCTTCACCGCCGATCAGTTCGGCGCAAAAAACAACAGCGTAAACTATGGTATCATGTTCATCGGTCTGGCAGCGGCAGGCTACTTCGGACCGTCGGCCATGCGGAGTATTTACCGGGCGGACGGAGCCTATGGACGGGCCTTCCTTGTTGCAGCCGCTTTCGGAGCCGCAGGCTTTGTGCTTACCTTTGTATATCGTTTTTTCACCAATAAGAGAAAGAGAGGAATCTAAAAATGGAAAGAAAATATCCGCATTTATGTCAGCCCATCACCCTGGGAAATGTCACCTTCCGCAACCGCATGTTTGCTTCTCCGATTGGAGCCACCGACATCGACAAAGACTGTGTGCCCGGCGAGCGGACAAGGGCCTTTTATGAGCTCCGCGCAAAAGGCGGTGCAGCAGCTGTGACCATGAGTGAGCTCGTGGTTCATCCGGAAACCGATGGTTCTCATATGCTTCATCTGGACCTTGCCACCGTCGGTTCCCTGGCAGCCTTTACCTTTACGGCAGATGCTATCAAGCGCCACGGGGCAGTCCCGAGCGTGGAATTTTCCCATTCCGGCCAGTATGCCGGAACCTACATGGCAGACAAAGATAAAAAACAGGGCCTGACCCAGTACGGCCCGAGCGACGGCGTGCGCCCGGACGGCAGAAAAGTGACCGCCCTGACGAAAGAGCAGATCGCGGATATCGTGAAACGTTACGGTGAAACTGCGATCCTTGCAAAAAGAGCCGGCTTTGAGATGATCATGGTTCACGGCGGCCACACCTGGCTTCTGAATCAGTTCATGTCTCCATTTTTCAACCACCGGACCGACGAGTACGGCGGAAGCTTCGAGAACCGCATGCGCTTTACTATCGAGGTACTTCAGGAAGTGAGAAAGGCCGTAGGTCCCATGTTCCCGATTGAGTTCCGTATGAGCGGTTCTGAACTTTTCGAGGGCGGCTACGATCTGGAGGAAGGCGTGCGGATTGCCCAGGCGGTAGAAGAGTATGTGGATCTCATCCATGTCTCTGCCGGTTCCTACCAGTTTGGCTTTTTCAAAACCCATCCTTCTATGTTCTCCGAGCACGGCGTGAATGTTTATCTCGCTGAGGAGATTAAGAAACATGTGAAAAAGCCTGTGGCTACGATTGGTGCCCTCAACGATCCGGAGCAGATGGAGGAGATCATCGCTTCCGGCAAAGCAGATGTGGTTTACATGGGCCGTGCTCTGCTGGCAGATCCTTACCTGCCCCAGAAGGTCGTTTCCGGAAATGATGACAAGATCGTGAAATGTCTCCGTTGCTTTACCTGCATGGCGGAGCGCCCCACGACCCAGACCAGAAGATGTACCGTCAACCCCCTGATCGGAAGAGAGATCGAGGGAACGGAAGTTCTTCCGGCAACTGTGAAAAAGAAAGTTCTCGTTGTGGGCGGCGGCGTGGCAGGCCTCAAAGCGGCTGTCACTGCAGCGCTCCGCGGTCACAGGGTTGTGCTCTGTGAGAAGAGCGACAAGGTCGGCGGTATCTTAAAATGCGAGCAGGCCATCGATTTCAAACAGGAAATGTATCAGCTTGGTCTTTCCCTGGAAGCACAGGCAAAGGAGGCCGGTGTGGAGATCCGCTGCAATACGGAAGTTACCTCGGAGTATGCGGAGAAGGAAAATGCCGATGTCATGATTCTCGCTGTTGGCTCCAATCCCATCGTTCCGCCCCTTAAGGGTATCGACGGGGACAATGTGGTCATCGTCAACAATTATTATCTGGAAAAAGAAAAAGTCGGGGATTCCGTGGTCGTTCTCGGCGGCGGTCTGGCAGGCTGTGAGGCTGCCATTCATCTGGCCCAGGAGGGCAAAAAGGTTCATCTCGTGGAGATGCGCCCCGAGCTTGCGCCGGATGCCAACATTCGTCACCGTCCGATCCTGATGCAGATGGTGGAAAAATATGTGGAGGCACATACCGGCTATCAGGGTCTGGAAGTCACTTCCGAAGGCGTGATCTGCAAAGATCCCGAAGGAAAAGAAGTGCTGGTGCCTGGAAAATCCGTGATCTGCGCTGTGGGCCAGAGAGCCAACCGCGCCGCTGTAGACCAGCTTCGTGACTGCGCGCCCGTCGTTCGCGAGATCGGCGACTGCGTCCGTCCGAGCAACATCACCAGCGCCATCTACATGGGCTACCATGCAGGACTTGATGCATAAATTATAAAAAAGAAATGCGCTCCGGACGAAAAAAATCCGGGACGCATTTTTTTTCTTATGCGAAGTTTTATGAGTGATAGAACCGACAAGTAAATATAAAATTACATAGAAACCATTGGGGACGCTAAAAAGCTAAAAACACTGTCCCCAATGGTTCTTGTGATTATTGAGAGAATCAAATATAATATATTTTATGAAACTTTGACGGGAGGAATTTGTATGGGCAGTTATCTGAATCCGGGAAATTTTTCATTTCGTGGAAGTCTTCGTTCTAAAATATATGTAGACAAAAGTGAATTGATTGCAAAAACAAATGAAGCCCTTTGCACAGAGCAGAAGTATATCTGTGTGAGCCGTCCGAGAAGATTTGGCAAATCAATGGCGGCAAATATGCTTGCAGCATATTATGACCGAAATGAAAATACAGAAGAATTATTTCAGAATCTTGCAATCAGCAAGGATAAATCATATAAGGAAAATCTGAATCAATATGATGTGATCAAAATTAATATGCAGGAATTTTTGAGTATGTCAGGAACAGTGGAAGAAATGATGAACATGCTTAAAAATTATCTTGTTTTAGATTTTGAGGAAACCTACCCGAAAGTGCGTTTTCGAGATGAAAAGAATCTGATTCAGGTTATGAAAGATGTGTTTTCTTATACCAACTTTGATTACGAAGGAAATGTTTGAAGAAATTCTAAAGGGAGATAACTGGTATGTAGCTGAGGCAGATGGTAAGGTAGTCGGTGTTCTGGAATTAATTACATACCATATTGAGAATCCTTCTCAGGTAACCAGGGACATTTTATTTATCAGTTCCATGGCGGTTGATCAGGAATATCGGGGAAAAGGAATCGGACACCAGTTTTTTGAAAAAGTAAAGCAAATCAAAGAAGAGAATGGTTATGATTCTATTGAATTACAGGTAAATGCCAAAAACAAAATGGCATATGAAATGTATAAGAACTATGGGTTTACGGAAAAAACGATCAATATGGAATTGAAATAGAAATTATGGACGAAGAGACGCCGCTTTCACAACAGAAACCGGTGTCTTTTTTTCTCGCCAATAAAAATTCTCAGTTTGCAGCCCGTCCGCCGCTTGACAAAAGCGGGAGGATTTCTTAGCGTAGTAAGTATACTGAAAATTGGAGGGAAACAAAGAAATGTTATTGATGAACAAAACGCTTCTGCAGCTGGCCAAAGGCCTATGGGCTGGATTCTGGCTCTTGCGGGAGTGAGTTTCTTAACTCTGGTGGGGACCACGGCCCTGGCGGAGATCGTCGCCGGGTTTCTGGGGAGCCTTTTTGTGCCCGAGGAGATGCAGGGAACAGCCTGGAGCGCGGTACGGGCGGCGCTGATCGCTACGGTTTTCACCTTTCTGGTTCAGCTTTTGAAAGGCTTGCTGGAATACCGGACGGCGGCCGACTTCTGCAAAGGAACAGTGAGATATGCGGTGCTGACTGTGGCCGGCACCGTCCTCATCGCTCTTTGTCGCTATCTGTAAGGTGTTTTTTCCCATCTGGGAGCCTACAGGATCCTGGCAAAAATGAGGGTGCAGCTTTTTGACGCCATCGACCGGATCGCTCCGGCCTACCTCATCGGCAGAGAGACCGGCGATGTGATGAACATTGCGGTGTCGGATATCGAGACGCTGGAGTTTTTCTTCGCCCACACGATCGGACCGATGTTCACGGTAATTCTTTTACCGGTGACGACGGTGGTGCTGGCTTACTGCGTCAATCCGCTCTACGCCTGGGTGCTGATTCCCATTTATCTGATGATCAGCGTGGTTCTGCCCTTCGTAGCGCTGAAAGCGGGCCGGGGCATCGGTATGCGTTACCGGGAGCGGCTGGGCGTATTGAAATCCAAAATTCTGGAGAGTGTTTACAGCATCCGTGACATTCAGATTTTCGGAGCGGGAGAGCGGAGGCTTACTGAGGTTTCCGAGGCCAATGATCGGGTAAAACGGGCGGCCTTAGGATTGACGCTGCACCGGCAGACGATTGCCTCTTTCCTTTGCGGCGACGGCTTCCCTTTCTTCGACCTTTAATCTGACCTTCGTGGTGACGAGTCTTCTGGAGACTTATGCCGCAGCGGAGCGTATTTTCAAGATTGAGGACAGCATGCCGGAGACGGAAGAGCCGGAGCGGCACCCTCACCGGCTGCGACCGGATCCTGAAAATGGTTGAGGCGAGAAAATAAAGCTGTTGTTTTTCTCCAGAGTCTGTTATACTTTTGGAAGAAGAAGAAAAAAGGAGAACAACAATGGAAAATAAGGTATTAGCCACCGTAGCAGGTGAAGAGATCACAGAAGCAGAATTCAACGCATTTTTACAGAATGTGCCCAGAGAGCAGCAGGCTTATCTCTCCAACCCGGCCATGAGAAGCCATTATCTGGACCAGCTCATTGCCCTGCATCTTTTTGCAAAGGACGGAGCCGATCAGAAGCTGGATGAGACTGAGGAGTTTAAGAACATGATTGCCAACGCGAAACGCGACATTCTGGCTCAGATGTCCATGGCAGAGGCTCTGAAAAATGTGACCGTTTCCGACGAGGAGATCCGCACCTTCTATGAGGAAAATAAAAATCAGTTTACCAAAGGCGGAAAGGTCCGCGCAAAACACATCCTCACCGACAGCGAGGACAAATGCAAGGAGATCCTGGAAGAGATCGAGAACGGCACCAAAGCCTTCGAGGTAGCTGCTCAGGAATATTCCACCTGCCCCTCCGGCCAGAAGGGCGGAGACCTGGGAGAGTTTGGCAGAGGCCAAATGGTAAAAGAGTTTGAGGATGCAGCTTTCAACGGCGAGGTCGGCAAGGTCATCGGTCCGGTGAAGACCCAGTTCGGTTATCACCTCATCAAAGTGGAGAACCGTACAGAGGAAACCATTGCTTCCTTTGACGAGGCAAAAGAATCCATCCGCAGAAACCTTCTGAATATGAAGCAGAATACTGCTTATAATGAGAAGGTGAAAGCCCTGAGAGAAAAATACAACGTGAAATAAGAAATACATATCTGTGGCGCAGTCTGGGCAAAACCTCCTGCGCCACAGGTGTTAAAAGGAAAAAAGAATGAAACAGGAATACTATTTTCAGCAGATGAACCGGGAAGAAAAGCAGGTTTACCGGGCTATGTACGATGGCTTTACGGCGCTGTCGCCGGAATTCCCGGTCCTTCGGCTGGAGCGAAAAGAGCTGTCGGAGATTTTTTTCAGGCTCCGGCTGGACCATCCCGCGATTTTCTATGTGAGCAGTTTCACCTATCGCTTTTACGACCAGGCAGACTACGTTCATCTGATTCCGGAATACCTTTTTGAGAAGAAAAAGATCAAAGAACATCAGAAAGCGCTGGAGGGGCGGATCACCCGGCTTCTCCGGCCCATGCAGGAACTGACGCCGGAGGAACAGGAAAAGAGCATCCATGATTTTATCCTGGAAAATGTGACCTATGACAAACTGCAGAAACAGTACTCCCATGAGATCATCGGGCCGCTCCAGCAGGGGATTGGCGTCTGCGAGGGCATTGCCAAGACCGTGAAACTTTTCTGCGACCGGCTAGGGATCGACTGCCTGATTGCCGTCAGCGAGGCGGATCCGGAGCATGGAGTCCGCTACCGCCACGCCTGGAATCTGGTAAAAATCGGCGGTTCCTGGCTGCATCTTGACGCCACTTTTGACAATTCCCTGAAGCGATACGGGACAAAAAGGTACGATTATTATAATCTGGAAGATCGTCAGCTTTTCCGGGACCATCAGCCGCTGATCGCTCTGGTGCCGGCCTGCACGAAAAGCGATGCCTTTTATTACCGGGTGAACCGCCTTTCCCTCACCAAGACCGAGGAGGTGGGCAAACGGCTGAAAGCAGTTCTGAGGAAAAAGCAGCCCTGTTTTGTGTTTCACTGGCGGGGAGGGGCGTTGAACCGCTCCATTCTGGAGGAAATCTTAAAGGAAGCGGAAGCAGCCGCAGCGGCCAAGGAAAAGCATGTGCGGCTTTCGGTGAATGTGCCTCAGGCTGTGATCCAGGTGAATTTCGTGGACCAGCCTGTCGGGGAGGAGATTCTGACGGAGGAAGCCAACGAAGGAGAAGAAGGAGGCTGAAGGATGGATGGAAAAAAGATGGTTGCAGCAGAGGAAAAACATCTCATACCGCTGGATAAAGTCAACGGTTATGAGGTAAGACCCGGTTTTTATGGAATCAACGGGGCAACGGCGCTCAGGGAGGGCGTGAACTTTACAGTTTCTTCCCTGGAAGCGGCGGGCGTGGAGCTTCTTTTGTACCACAGAGGGGAAAAAGAGCCCTATGCAGTGCTGCCTTTTCCGAAACACTACCGGATCGGAAGCGTTTATTCCATGATTGTATTTGGCCTGGATATCTGCGATTTTGAGTATGCTTACCGGGTAGATGGCCCCTATGCGCCGGAAAATGGCCTGATTTTTGATAAGACCAAACCGCTTCTGGATCCTTATGCGAGGGCGGTTACGGGTCAGAGCGTCTGGGGGGAACGGCCCAATCAGGATCATGAATACCGGGCCAGAGTGGTGGTCAATGATTTTGACTGGGGAGACCATGTGGATCCGGTCCGGCCGATTCAGGATCTGATCATTTATGAGCTCCATGTCCGGGGCTTTACCAGAGACGCTTCTTCTGGCGTGACGCATCCGGGAACCTTTGCGGGAATCCGGGAAAAAATTCCTTATCTGAAGGATCTTGGAATCACAGCCGTGGAGCTGATGCCCATTTTTGAGTTTGACGAAACCATGGGAAGGCGGGAAGTCAATGGCAGGATGCTTCTGGATTACTGGGGCTATAATCCGGTGAGCTTTTTTGCACCAAACACCAGTTATACCGCGGAAAAAGAGTTTAACCGGGAGGGAGATGAGCTGAAAGCCCTGATCCGGGAACTGAATGCCAGCGGGATCGAGGTGATCCTGGATGTAGTGTTCAACCATACGGCGGAAGGAAATGAAAAAGGGCCGATCTTTTCTTTTAAAGGTTTTGATAACCGGGTTTATTATATGCTGACGCCGGGAGGCTGGTATTATAATTTCAGCGGCTGCGGCAATACGCTGAACTGCAATCATCCGGTGGTGCAGCAGCTGATCCTGGAATGCCTGCGTTACTGGACCATTGAATACCATGTGGATGGATTCCGGTTTGATCTGGCAAGTATTCTGGGAAGGAATGAAGACGGTTCCCCCATGAATCAGCCGCCTCTTCTGAAAAATCTCGCGGAAGATCCCATTCTCCGGAATGTGAAACTCATTGCGGAGGCCTGGGATGCCGGCGGACTTTATCAGGTGGGCAGTTTTCCGGCGTTCACCCGCTGGGCGGAGTGGAATGGAAAATACCGGGATGACATGAGAAGTTTTCTGAAAGGAGATTACTGGTTTGCCCAGGCGGCGGCCAGCAGACTCACGGGTTCCCTGGATCTCTATACCGGTCAGTATAAAGGCTATGATTCTTCCATCAATTTCCTCACCTGCCATGACGGTTTTTCGCTCTGGGATCTTTATTCTTATAACGGGAAACATAACGAGGCCAACGGCTGGAATAATTCTGATGGAAATGACGACAACCGGAGCTGGAACTGCGGAGTGGAAGGGGAAACGGAGGATCCGGATATCCGCGCCCTTCGTCTTCAGATGATGAAAAACGCCTGTGTGGCCCTGATGTGCAGCCGGGGAACGCCCATGTTTCTGGCAGGAGATGAATTCGGGGACACCCGTTTTGGAAATAATAATCCTTATTGTCAGGATAATGAGATTTCCTGGCTGGACTGGAAGCGGCTGGAAACCAACCAGGAACTTTACCGGTTTTTCCGGAAAATGATCTGGTTCCGGAGGGAACATCCGGCGATCCGGAGTGACCAGGAGCCTTCGGAAACTTGTTTCCCGGCGGTGAGCATTCATACGGACCGGGCCTGGGACTGTTCTATTGACCGGGAGACAAAGGCTCTTGCGGTCTGCTATGCGGGAAAGACGGATCAGGGAGAAGAAGATCTGGTGTATATGGCGTTGAATGTCTACTGGGAGGAGCAGAGTTTTGAGCTGCCAAAACTCCCGGAAGGTTATGAGTGGAACTGTTTTACAGATACGGCCCTGGATGGAACCGGAGAAGAGAATGGCGAAGCAGCTATTACGGAGTACCGGCTTCATCCGAGATCTGCAGCAGTATTTGTAGGGGTTCGGCGAAACAGCTGATTTGATTTCCGTGAGCAGCGAGCCGGGTACCATGCCTGCATGGTTATTTGGCGCTGCAGCGGAATCTGGTTAGGAGGGATATTTATGGCAAAAGAAGCAGCAACCATTGAACTGATCTGGGATCTTATGAGAGGAAGAACGGATGGAATCAGCCGGGTGGATTATGTTCCCCAGAAAACGGCTTTCCCGGAGG